>Ga0099364_10000702_pt1 | contig 56916 bp, 88 predicted proteins | sample TergutTh196P3_FD_73070 | JGI IMG/M metagenome (GOLD analysis project Ga0099364, IMG submission 73070) | Microcerotermes parvus P3 segment gut microbial communities from Pointe-Noire, Republic of the Congo - Th196 P3 | ecosystem: Host-associated > Arthropoda: Insects > Digestive system > Gut ... | reverse complement strand
TGCCATATACAGTTGAGGCATTAGCAACTGGAACGATACTGAAAACAAAAATCAGTTTTCAACCGATGGCTACCGATTTAGAAATATCCTGTATTAGACACGGATTTGAAATGTTAACTACACTTGGCGGAAAGTCTGCGGTCGGTTTCGGTGATATTGAACTTGAGATTGACCCCTATTTAAATCTTGATATTTCAAAATATCTATATCAAGATTGGTTAGCAGAAACCGATATAAAGGCTCTCTTGTTAAAATATTCTGAAAGGGTATTATAATGGAAGTAGTAAAAATTACTGCAAAGATGTCATCGGCTATTGTTATGCACTCCCCATTGCATTTGGATGCAGTTTTAATGGGATGTCACCCTGCATTACACACCGATTATAAGCCTACAAGGACAGATACAGACAGGGGTAATTTAAAAAATATACCCCTGCCACTTGCATCTGCTTATTGTTTCTCTACATGGGTATGGGGTTGCACTGCATTAGAATTCCCATCTGATGCTGTTATTTCAACAATTACCCAGACCAAAAGAACTGACCCGATTGATATTCTATATCTGCAAAGGCAACATTCACCAGGCAGTGGTCCAATGAAAGATAGAATGATGACTGGAACCACCGTTTTAACACCAGAGGCATATTTTTATGCGGTTATAAAAGATGAGAAAGAGTTAATGAGGTTATTAAGTAGAGTTAAACAAATTGGTGGATGGCGGAAAAATGGCAATGGAGCAGTTGTAGATTGGACAATAGATAAAATCGAAGCAGAATTCAGAAGTGTATTAATAGACAATGGAAAAGCTCGCAGAAGAATACCAGATGCGTTTTGCTTTAATAAATCAAACAATAAACTTCAAATGCACCCACCATATTGGATGTCGGCAGGCAGGCAATACGGATTTGAGGTCGGCGATGAGATTAATTTGACTGTAGGGATAGGTTTTCGATGAGATTTGACGAACTAAAAAACAAACAAAAAGTGTTATCTGAAAAAAGAATTAATGACCTAATAGCATTAGGAAAAACACAGATGTTCCAAAACAAAATCGATGAGTCCCTAAGAGACATTGAGATGTTTTTAGTGTTATCAAAAAAACCTGCTATTAGTTGCGGAGGCGGAAAAGACAGCACTGCATCTGTTGTATTGGTAAATCAAGTCGACCCAAGTATCCCTATTTATTGTGCAAACTATGTTGACCCATTACCAGGTAGAGATGAACACATTGAAAAGTTAAAAAAAGTATTTCCAAATAAATGGAACGATGTGAAATACTGGTGGGACATAGAGGCTTTCCTGCTGGGTAGATTAGAATACCCCGCAGGATTGAAAATGAGGTTGATTGACGAGGCAATGAAAAAAGACAATGTTGATGGTGTTATAATGGGTATCCGTATGAAAGAAAGTATGGTCAGAAGAATTACAGGATATAAAAAAGGCAGTGTATACCAAATTGCAGATGGAAGTTGGCGTTGTTGTCCTGTGCTGCGGTGGACTGCTGAGGAAACTCTGTGCCTGTTGCTGTTATTTAATATTCCGATACACCCAGTTTATTATCAAAATTTAGGAGTAACAAATCTTGAACATTTAAGAGACGGAACTTGGAACGGAATGGACTTTACTGACAAATATGGTTATGGTGAATGGTTAAAATATTACCACCCAGAATATTATGAAAAGTTCAAGCAAGGTGAAAGAAGGCTTGAAACGGAGGACAAATGAGCTGGAAAGATTTCAACACATTTATCAGTCTCGCAGAGCAGATTGAAAACGGAAAGAAAAAATATATTTCGATTTCTAACGAGGTTTGGACATTATGGAAGGCATGGGACCACTTGGTTGACGAGTTATCGTTGCACGAGGTTGCATACCTACTGAATATGTTTGAAAAAGAATTTGTTAGACTAAAATTAAAAGAGAGGGCAAGATGAACATTGACATGAGGCGGATACCAAAGATTTTATCTGATTTAGGTTTCTACAAAAGGTCAAAGACAAACGATATCTACATCGACATAGAAAACAAATTCGGTGTAAAATATCACCTGACAAAAGATTTAAAGACTGAATGGCATTATTTCAGGGCAATAAACAACGAAGTATTGTTCAAAACAGAAAACATTGCCGAGATGATAATTTACCTAAAAGGAGTTTAAAATGAACGACATAAAAAATGAAATCGAAAGAGAAATCAACAGAGTAGAAATAGCCATCCAAAATCACAAAATGACACTTCATTCCTATATTCGTGAGCATTACTCACTAGAACAAATAACGGAATTAAAAAAGTCAATCACCTACAACAGAGGCTACATCGATGGAATGAAATTTCTGGAAAATTTAAAGGAGACACAATGACTAAAAGACAAAAACTATTACACGATGTCGCTGAAAGGCACATCAAAAATTTATCCGAGATTGAATACAAAGACGAGACCGAAAGGATAATTATCAATAGTAAAATATCCTATTGGACAGGATATTTAGAGGGCGTCTGCGCCACCAGCAATATGGTAAAAACTAATAATTGTTTTTATAAAATAATGGACAGAGTTATGGGGAGGGCACAATGAACCACACACTTGGAAACGCAACAATCCACATTTCAAGAGCCATAATAGATGACTGCCAAAATCTGGAAGAGTCCTACGGGGAAATATGTGTCTACTGCGATAAATGTGGTAGATATTCAAAGCAGACCGATGAGGAAAAAGCCACAGCAGAAAAAGAGGCTGAGGAAATAAGACAAGAAATAGCTAAAGTAATTGCTGATTTATAGGAGACAGAATGGCACAAAAAGCAAGTTATTTTGAGAAACAAATCACCAAAGACTATGTTTACATTATAGATGACGGTCACGAAAACAATATGACAGTGACCAACGATGCAGAACGGGTAGTAGCAAAGATAACAGCAGACCATTGGCTGATGGGATATTTACATCAAAGAATATTCTATCAAGACACAGATGGTCAAATTGACGAACTGGTTCATGATGGAAATGGTAGATTTATCAGGTATTCAGCAGGACACGAGCCTTTTGATTTGGAGGCAGAATGAGTAACCAAGAAAAAATAGACAAAGTGGACGAGCTTATTAAATCTCTAAAAGAGCAACTTGATGAAGCATTACAAGTAAAACGAGATTTAGTGACGACAACAATTGCACCGAAAATCAAAATACCGATTGGTTGTTATTGTTCAATAGATATAGACCAATCTAATTGGGTGTCTTGCAACCATTATAGATATAATTTCTGTGAAATTTTTTCAAAGAGATTGACTGTGAATGAGGTCTCAAAAAACATCAAATGTGACGAATGTCTTGAATTGTCAAAGGAGGCAGAATGAACGACAAAGAAAAAATAGACAAAGCTCTTGAAGTCATTTTAGACTATTGGGGAATAGACGGAGACCACCATAAACAATGGGTTATCGACCAAGTAGTCAGATTATTGACAGGGGAAAATTATGATGATTGGGTTTCAGAGTATGAAAAATACGATGATGATTGGGACTCTGGTATCGCACCATAGGAGGCACGATGAAACCAATCCAATTTAGCACAGAGATGGTCAAGGCTATTCTCGATGGCAGGAAGACGCAGACGAGGAGGGTGATAAAGCCACAGCCAGACGGAGATGTAGAAATACCAGATGATGTAGTGTTTAATCATCAAGACCCAAAGGACGGAACAGTGTATGGAGGCAAGGAGGTAATGGACTTTTACCACTATGGAGTTCCAGACATAGAATGGGTAAATTTTCCCGTTGTTCCAAAATACAAAGTCGGCGACATCCTGTATGTGAAAGAGGCTTTTTTCCCCTATTATCCTTATGATTACAAGACGCACCAATGTATTGATGTCAAGTATGATTTCAAGGCAGATTATTTACCCGAATATCGTAATTATAAATGGAAATCCCCCCGCTACATGCCAAAAAAAGCAGCTCGCATATTTCTCGAAGTGACGGATGTGCGGGTAGAGAAATTGCAAGAGATAGAGGTCTGCGACATAATAAGAGAGGGATCCTTGTTTTTTAAATGGGAAAATAAACCTGAAAACACCTGTAAGGCATTAACAGAATTTGCAAACATCTGGGACACCCTAAACAACAAGAAAGGCTACGGCTGGGACACAAACCCATTTGTTGCAGTCATCACTTTTAAACGGACAGAGAAACCAAAGGAGGCAGAATGAATACAGATAGCTCAAGAGATGTTTCATTATGTGAAAGTTGCAGATATTCTGGAAGTGCATGGGGCAGTGGGATTGGTGGTGGTCTTACGAGTTTTCACTATTGCAGACACCCAAAAAGAAAGCATATCGAAGAAGAAAAAGAATACTATTCTTGCAAATACTATAGCAATGAAGATTGAAAAGCCAAAGGAGGCAGAATGAACGACAGGCACAGATATAGGGCATTTTTTGATGGTAAAATGTATTATGATATTCAGTTTGACCAACATTATTATGATTTGTTAGACGACAAAGCAAGTTTTTCATGGTGGTTAGATGATGATTGGAAGTATGAACAACCTACCATAATGCAATGCACCGGGCTAAAAGACAAAAACGGCAAGCTGATTTACGAGGGGGATATCCTGCAAAACGAAGAAGGAGCTATATTCAGCAAAACACATCGTGCTAATGTAATATGGGGTGGAACTGATGAAGCCGCTTGTTTCATTTGGAATCCATGGGTAGGAGATATAATTCTAAATAGTGATGTTATACAATATTTAGAAATCATCGGCAACATCTACGAAAACCCAGATTTAATTATGGAGAATGTGCCACAATAAAAGGAGGCAGAATGAACGATAGGTTTAGAATACGAATTTGGAACAAAGATAAAAAATATATGCACGAAAACGTAACTATGCCACAAAATTTTATGGTTCAATACCCAAATATTGATGGCGACCATTTCGATACAGAAAAATATATCCCTATGCAATGCACAGGCTTAAAAGACAAAAACGAACAGCTGATTTACGAGGGGGATATTTTGGAAGTATTAGAAGTAACAGACATTGAAACAATTGAACATATAACCCAAGTATGCTGGAAAGAAGCAGCTTTTATGATATCAACTTTCCAAGAAAATGATACATATTTAGGCGGATTAGTTGCAGATTTAGATGTTATCTACGAAGGTAGTATCATCGGCAACATCTATCAGCACCCAGAGCTGTTAATTACGGCGAATGCGCCACAATTAAAGGAGGCAGAATGACCAGAGAGGAAAAGTTTGAGATTGAAATGAATAAATTGGGATTTGAGAAAGCAAGAAGACCCGTTAATGGATGGGTAAATTATGCTGCTGACATATTCGTAGAAGTCATGCAAAATATATTAGAACCATCAATTATTCATTTCGAGATAAAGCAGTATTTAGGTTTAAAAAGCTGTGTTGTCAAAGGCGAAAAAGTTCTTTTTGACACCATAAAAGAAATTTTAATCGGGTCGAATTCGACCCCATTAGAAAAGGAGACCGATGATGCCCAAGACTGACAAAAACTATTACAAATATGAACATAAAGATAAGCCTATTTGTCCATACTGCGACAAAAAATTAGACACCGATGATTTGGAAAGATTTGACCATTTTGACGAGGAAGGCGACAAAGAATTTGAATGTCCATATTGTGAAAAGATATTTGAGTTATATCCAGAAATCACAATCGAATACAGCACATTTAAAAAGGAGACCGCAGATGACACAACAGAGCAATGAAATCGACACAAAAAGATATAACAAAGAAGTCTGGGAATTTAAGACTGATTTGTATAGACTATGGAAATCATACATCTATGATAGCAGTAACAGGGCTTGTGGGGATTTTAAGTATTATCAAAATAAATGTATCGATAAAACCGACATTGAAATCTACAATACCAAAATCGAATTACAAATTGACCTACGAGACGCATTGATAAAGACAATCAAAGAGGTGGAAGGATGACAATTGAACAAGCAAGAGAAAATATAGGTAGACGAGTAACATATAACCCGGGCTGGGAAGAGCTAATCGAATACGGTGTTATAACATCAGTGAACGATGTATTTGTATTTGTCAGATACGGAAACGATATAAACAGCAAAGCTACAAACCCAGAGCTACTTAAATTATCGGAGGGAAAATGAACAAGACTAAAATAGAGTGGCTAAATGGTGGCTATACCTGGAACCCCGTCACGGGATGCCTAAACACCTGCGAATACTGCTATGCACGGAAAATAGCAAATAGGTTTAGGTGTATGTCAACGGACTATAATGATGGAATAATCCACGGTTGGATTGATGCACCTCATCAGAAACAAACATTTCCTTACGGTTTTGAGCCAACTTTTTATGAATGCAGATTAAACGAACCCCAGAAAATAAAGAAACCACAAAACATATTTGTCTGCTCGATGGCTGATTTATTCGGGGATTGGATGCCAGACCTCTTGATACGAGACGTCTTCCAAGCCTGCGAGAAAGCACCGCAGCACAGGTATTTCTTTCTGACCAAGAACCCCCTAAGGTATGGTGAGCTAATAATGAAATGTCTGCTACCCCAAAAAGACAATTTTTGGTATGGAATGACAATCACCAAATCATCTGCTGACTATTACACAAAAGGCGATTACAACTATTATGTTAGTGCCGAACCTATTCTGGAGCGGTTTTGGTCAGGCACATTTCCAACCAATTATAAATGGATAATAATCGGGGCAGAAACAGGAAACAGAAAAAACAAAGTAATCCCCAAAAAAGAATGGGTCGATGCAATGATAGCATACTGCAAAGAAGACGATGTCCCTATTTTTATGAAAAACAACCTAAAAGAAATATGGGGGGACGAGCTAATACAGCAATACCCGTTTGGAAAGGAGTTAAAATGAAAATACCTGAAAATTTTACACGATACGAGAAAACAAACAACCCAGTATGCCCGTATTGTGATAGGATGAATAGACTTAAAAATTGCACAAAATCAGATTTATGTCTTTTCTATTGGTATACTAAAATGCGATGTAAATATTGTCAAAAATTATTTAGCATTATAACGCAAAGAGTATATTTGTTCATCACTGAGGAGCTGGAATGAAAGAAATAGAGAACAAGAAATGGCACAAAATGGAAAACATCGCCGAACTGGTAAATTATATGAATTTCCTAAGCTACGATGATAAAAAAAGATTTGTCAACGATACGCCATACATAGTGCTTAATTACGCAAGAGGTTATAGTGAAATTTTAGATGTAAAATTCGGACATAGTTTGGAATCAGCTAAAAAAAACGAGGCAGCTAGAAATGAGATTAATGAAATGTTTCTTAACCGCAAAAAAAAGGAGCAACAATGACCACCCAAGACAAAATCGAGAGAGAAATAAACAAAATCAAGGATGCCATTGAAAGAGGCGAACGACATTTAAAACCATTAGAAAGCAACAAATCATATAGCACCGATTATATTGAGTTCAGAGAAAGAATAAAGGAGAATCGGGAATACATCAGGGGCTATCTTGATGGACTGAGATTTCTGCAGGAGCAACAATGATAGACCCACAAGAAGAACTGAAAAGAGCAATGGAATGGATTGAGGATTACCAGAGAAGCATCGATGCCTCAAAAAATGAAAATCAAAAAATAGTCTGGAGGTCATATCAAGACTTTTGGATAGGATACAAAAAAGAAATTTTAAATCTGTTTCCAGAATTAAAGGAGCAACAATGAAACTATACCGAATATGGCACGACCAAAAGTCAACACTGGTAATTGCCATCGACAGAGCCGATTTTGATGATTTCTACAATTATCGGGTCAAAATACACGGTGACTTCTTAAACACAACGGGAGTCGAGGAAATACCCTGTATGTCAACATTTGAAATAACATATAAAAAATAAAAGGCACAAAACTTGCATACTGAAAGCAATGTGAGGAAAGTGGGAGTAAATCTACCATAAGGAGAAAAAAAATGGTATACGCATATGTAAGAGTGTCAACAGACAAACAAACAAACGAAAATCAACGATTTGAGATAAATAACTTTGCTCAAAAAAATGACTTAGTTGTCTCAAAATTCGTTGAAGAGGTAGTCTCTGGAACGAAAAAAGTCGGCGATAGAGAGCTTGGAAATCTACTGAAAAAAATGCAGAAAGGGGATATGATTATTTGTTCCGAAATATCTCGCCTTGGTCGAAGTATGTTTATGATTATGGGTGTTATAAATGAATGCCTGAAAAGAGGGATTGAAATCTGGACAATAAAAGACAATCTCAGACTTGACGAAGGTATACATACTGCTGTCATCGTCTTTGCCTTTAGTCTTTCGGCTCAAATTGAGAGAGACTTGATATCGAGACGAACAAAAGAAGCTATGGCTCGCAAAAAAGCCGAAGGTGTTGTATTTGGCAGAAAAAAAGGAAGCACGACAAGATATAGCAAGCTACACGGAAAAGATGAACAGATAATAAACCTGATAAAATTGCATTGCCCAATGAACGAAATCGCAGCATTTTTAGATGTTCACAGAAACACGCTTGATACCTATCTGAAAAAAAGAAATATTATCCCAAGATCGTATGGATATAGACCACCAAAAAAAGAGGTACTGCCAAAAAACATCAGTGGAAAGACAAGACCTGCAAGGAGGGTTCGTGGATATCAAGGAACCAACAAAGGATTTAATACAGGGACTTATAATTCTTCATGAAATGAACGCCGAATTTTACATCAATGAAATTATCGACTTACACGATTTAATCAGAAAAAATAGAACCTGCATAAAAAACCTGAAAAAAGCTCTAAAGCAAAAGAAAAAAGGCAAGAGCATCGACATAGAATTATTGACAGGTGTGGTAAATTTAAAACCAAATGTATAATTATTAGTTGACAATTTAACACACCTAAAAATAATGACACAAAAAAAATATGGAGGGACGCGATGATAAGATTTAAAAATATTTCAATTAGGGTTTCAGAGGAAAATTACGAACAAATTATGAAAATGGCAGACGAAGAAAAGATGTCAGCTTCAGACCTTATTCGAAAGGCTCTGGGACTCAAGGACCCAATCAGAAATCAAAAAAAAGTTGAGTTTAAAATGGACACCGAACTTTTAATCGAACTAAAAAAACGAGCAAGAGACCAAGGTTGCACACTGGAAGAACTTTTAAATCAAATGCTCTCAAAAGACTAAAAAAAACGCCGTCAGTGAAAACCACTGACGGCACCCTTCATGACACTTCCCCATTCTCAACCCAGTAGCTCACTTCGTCCTCTTTATCTATCTTGGGAAATTCCTCTCTGTTATTGGCAGAAAGTAAAATTATCGAATGACAAGGCAGACTTTTACAGGCTCGTCTTAGTCCGTTTCTACCATCTCTGGTTAGTAAATCCACCCTGTCAAAAATCAACACATCGGATTTGTCTTGAAACCCCACCGCCATCTGTATTGTGGCTCGCACCCGATATTGTTCTGATTCTGATAATACCTGATAAATCCGACCACCGTAGGTAACATTAAAATCGGCATCGACCATGACCATACCCCATCTGGTAATACTGCATATTTCAGATAATATCTCATTAAATGCCTTGATTTTATCGTCAGTTTTTTTCTTTCTCAATCCATCAGGTGCTAATACTTTATGCACCTCTGCACGCCACAAAACCTCGCTGTGTTCTTTTTGTGCCTCATAAAAATCTTTGTAGGCTTGAAGCTCGGCTTTACATAGTGCCAGAGTGGTTTCAAGACCCTTGGGTGCTTCACCTTTCACTGCCTCATTTAGCTTTTTCTGTGCCTCTACACTTTGATTTATCCAAAATCGTATCTTGTCAATTTCTGCATTCAATTTGCCAATCTCTGCAATAAACTCTGCTTGTTGATTTTTTAATTTTGGTAAATCATACTCACCTTTTTTCTCAGCAGGAATTATTTTCCCATTTTGATAAATTATTTCCTTGTTGCAGTGTGGACAAAATAAAATATTTTCAGAGGCAAGTGCCTCGTCCAATTTTAATTTGTGTTCATCAAAAGATTTTTGTATTAATTCAATACAACCAGTTATTTCTTTTTCTTTTTCTTTTAATACAGGCAGTTTTTCTACCAGCTCCATCAGTCTCTTATGCTCATGGTCATCGACTGCGGTCCGTTTCAAGCCCTCATTATATTCCTCTTGTGCCTTTTTTAAATTAACCTCAAGTTGTTCTTTTTCGACTCCCATCAAAAAATTTGCAGGCTTCCAAGTATCACCTTTTTTGGTCCCATAACGCTCACCGGTTATCTTTTCCCAGCGACCTTTGCACTTTGACCCCTCCTCAGAAATTTCTTTTAATGCTCCATCAAAGTCTCTCATCCGCACCAATGCTACTATTTCCTCTATTCTTGGATTGCCTTTTAATTCCTCTCTTAAATCGTCCAATGTCGGCTCTGATTTCAATAAACTTATCCAGCAGTCCATTGACTCCTTTTTTGACATTTCTACTGGCGACAAAAGACCAGTAGCATAAAGTGACGAGCAGGGCGGATTTCCATTGGTGTATCCTTTACCCTCTGGATAGCTCATTATTGCTTTACCACCCAATGCAATTACTTCAATGCACGCTGTCGAGCTGTAAGAGTTTATCAGACGACCATAATCACCTTTTTTTAAGTCTTTTATCGGCGACTCACCAGTCAATGCTGCTCCGATTGCCTGTGCTATCGATGTCTTGCCAGCACCGTTATCACCACCAATAATTGTAATATGTCGCAAACTAAATTCTGCTTCTTTTATCCCTCTAAAATTGTTTATTACTACATCCATTGTTCACTCCTTTAAAATGGGTCGTCATCTACTACCGTAGCCACTAACTCCGTTCTGCTTTCCTGAGGTGCTGGTTGCGGGGGAGGAGTATTCAACGCTTTTTCCATCGACTGCATCGGTGTCTCTTTTGGTGGTATCTGGGGTGCTATTTGTGGTGCTACAAGTTTTGGCACTTCATTCTGTCCTACCCAATTACTTTGCGGTGTGGTTGGTCCCTGCAGTTTGTAATTCGTAACCTCTGATGTCTCATCCCCATACACATCAAAACTGCCTTTCAATCTTTTATGCAATCTATGGATAACAGACTTCTTTGCCATCTCTCCATACCACTTTTTCCAAAATGCACCCTCTGCTCCAAACCCAGCGTTCTTTAAATAGTCAACTTCGGATTTGTTCAAAACCTCACGAAAAACTTCACCGTTGTTCATTTTAAATATTGCATAAACCGCCTTGAAATTTCCCCTGTCCTCTAATGTTGGTTTGTGTCGGATAAACTCATTATCCCCTTGTTCCCAGTCAAATTGGTCGTGTTCATAAACAGCATGGGATATTATTTTGGATACATTAGCATACTTATAAAGCTGTCTCTGTATTCCCTCCACCATTATTAAAAGTGAAACCTTACCCTTATAGACCACAAGCGCAGCCTCTTTTCCATCTGGAAGCAATCCTTCCTTTGCACACTCTAGACAGGCATCATAAAATGACTTTCTGTCTGCCTCTAAAAGTTCAATTTTCTTTTGAACTGCGGTCAATACTACTCTGACAAATATGTCCACCGACATTTCTTTTGGCAGGAGTATTTGTATCTGACCTGCCATCTTGCCAAACTCATCTCGAAATTCATTAAATAATTGTTGATAATTTACATTACCCATTTATCTTTACCTCCACGGTTTTATTTTTAGTTATCGGACAAAAATCCGTATTAAAACAAGGACAATATTTTTCGTTACATAGCATGGACATTGGGTTTTCTGAAAATACAAAAGGGTCTCCCGACTTCTCAAACTCCTCAAAATCTCTTTTGATTTTCAATATCGTTACCCAAGCCACTTTTTCACATAAACCTACATCATAAATTTTTGATATGGGCATTTCCTGAGGGTTTCGACCTGGAGTTCTCTTTATGAAATCAATCGCTATAGAGTTTACTTTTTGCTCTGGGTTTACAGTCCGATACAAAAGAGAATAGGCACCCGTCTGAGTGTGAAATGAACGAACAGCCTTACCAGTTTTAAAATCAACTATGCGGACACCATCTCCATCCTCAGCTACCAAATCTATTGTTCCTGACAATTCCCAGTCCTCATATTCTGCTAATACAGGCACTTCGGTTGCAATCGGATTTATATCCTTGCCGATACTTTCAATATAAATATTTGTCATCCGCCACACTTGTTTACTTGCTGTTTCTATATTGGTTGTTGTATCGTCCCATAATACACCACTCTTGATTTCCTCTTTTAGACCCGACATAGCTTCTTCGTGGGCATTAGGTTCAGAGTGTAAAATATTACCAGATAATTTAGATTGAAAATATAGCTCGATGGCTTTGTGTGTTGCAGTTCCTACAGCTGCTCCGATTGAGGGTAATGACTTGTTTAGTTGATATCCAAAACTCTCAATCTCTTCTCGAAATTGACGAGCTATTGCCCTGCGCGGACAATCATTGTAAGCAGGTAACATACTGGCACGAATTCTTTTTCCCACACCAAATCCTTGTTTTAAATTCTTATTTTGTAATGACCTCTTACAAAATCCAAAATATTTAAACCGCTTATTTTGTCAAATCATTTTACAAAATTGAAAATTTATTTGACAAAATATGTCATTTTGAAATTTTAGTTTTTATGTTTGAATTATATGATTACCAAGAGATAGCCTTAGAAAATATTTTAAAGAGCTACAGAAATGGGCATAAAGCTTGCCTGCTCGTCAGTCCAACAGGTTCAGGTAAAACTGTTATATTCTCAGCAATTGCTAAAAGAGCAAAGCTAAAGGGAAATAGAGTTATAATCTGTGTCCATAGACAAGAATTACTCCGTCAAACTTGCGATACATTAAAAAACTTCAATGTCTCTTATGGTGTCATCGCTTCTGGTGTTAACCCTGAACCTCACCAGCTCATTCAGGTCGCTTCAATTCAAACCCTTGCCAGACGATTAAATTCTGTAAAAACACCAACTCTCTTAATCATCGATGAGGCTCATCACTCTATAGCACCCACCTTTAAAAATGTCATCGCTCATTTCAATTGTAAAATTCTCGGTGTTACTGCCACGCCCTGGCGGATGAACGGTGAGGGACTAAACAAAATTTTTGATACAATGATAATCGGAGGCACAGCAGAGGATTTAATAAACAGAGGCAGGCTTTGTCGACCTGTATATTATGCACCACCTCAGGTTGCTGACTTCGAGGGTGTCAAGACTTCAATGGGGGATTTCGACAAGGTAGAAATAGACAAAAGAGTAAACAAGCCAACCGTTACTGGCGATGCAATAGACCACTACAAAAGACTATGTCCAGACAAGCGAGCTGTAGTTTTTTGTGTTTCCAGAAAGCACGCAGACGATGTGGCTATCCAATTCAATCAGGCAGGCATCCCAGCAGCATCGATTGATGGCTCGCTTTCTGATAGAGATAGATATCAGAGGGTAAAAGATTTAAAAAGTGGTTATATCAAAGTCCTCACTTCCTGCGAATTGATTTCAGAGGGCTTCGACTTACCCACCATCGAGACTGCTATTATGCTCAGACCGACACAGAGCCTCTCGATTTATATACAGCAGGCAGGCAGGGCTCTCAGGGTTTCAGAGGGTAAAACCCAAGCCATAATTCTTGACCATGTTGGGAACTGCTTCAGATTTGGTGCCATTGAACACATCAACGATTGGTCCCTCGATGGGATACCAAAAAAGCCAAAAGAAAAAGAAAATATCCCAGTCGTCAGACGATGTAAAAAGTGTTTTACTATTCTATCTTTATCGGCAAAAATTTGTCCTCTTTGTAACGCAGAACCTGAGATTTCAGAAAGAGAATTAAAATACATCGATGGTCAATTAAAAGAAATTGAGCTTGAAAAACTTAAAATCGACAGACAAAAAGAACGCCGAAAGGCACGCTCATATCAAGATTTAGTTGCAGTCGGAATTAGACGAGGATACAAAAATCCGCAAGGCTGGGCGTGGAATGTCATGAACGGAAGGAAGGGAGCATGACACTGGGAACGCAGGCGTCTCGCCTGCATCTGTAAATATAAACAAATGTCAAATTTCTTTACATATAAAAATTGATATGTAAAAAAAAACGGAATTTCTTTACATGACCGAAAAAAGACTTCAAGCTGAGATTTTAAAAATCATTGGCTCGCACCCAGACTTCAGACTTTTCAGAAATAACACTGGGAATATTACTATGCTTGACGGCAGGCGTATCCAGTTCGGTCTCTGTGTCGGCTCTGCTGATTTAATTGGTTTACAAAAAATCAAAATCACAGAGGATATGGTCGGTCAGGAAATAGCTCGCTTTATCTCTATCGAAGTAAAATCAGAAAAAGGAAAACTAAAACCAGAACAGGAAAATTGGCTTGAGTTTATAAATAGTTTTGGGGGGATGGCAGTTGTAGTATCTGAACTTGACGAGATAAAAAAAATCTGTAATATAATGGATAAAAATAGTTATAAAAAAAAGGAGTAACAATGAGAGTTTTAATATGTGGTGGTAGAGATTACAGCGATGTAGAAACTGCCTTTAATTTTCTTAATGGTTTTCATCAAGAAAACAAGATAACAGAAATAATCGAAGGTGGAGCCAGGGGGGCAGATAGCATAGGGCGTCAGTGGGGTAAAGCCAATGGCATTAAAATAACAACCTGCTACGCGGACTGGAACAAATATGGACGAGCCGCTGGACCCAAAAGAAATCAAGTAATGCTTGAATTGAAACCAGACTTTGTCATAGCTTTTCCAGGGGGTAAAGGAACAGCTGATATGATAAAACGCTCTGAAAATGCAAGCTTGAAAGTGGTGCGGGTATGAACATAAGAGAAGCACCAAAAAGCAGATATGCAGTGGGAGTGTTTGGGTCTCGTTCAATTTTCGATGAGAGAGCCTATAAAATAATAGACGAGACAATAAAAAACATAAATAAATATGTAAATGTAACCCACATCGTAACAGCACAGGAACCAAAAGGAGTTTGTAAAATTGCACAAACATTTGCTAAAAGAAATTCTTATTGTTTGGAACTGCATTTTATAAACCCAAAAAAATATGGGACGGGTATATTTCACGAACGCTCTGTCGATATTATCAATGCATCAGATTATATTCTACTAATTCATGACGGAGAATCACAAGGCACAATAAATGAATGGGAAATTACCGAATTGTTGAAAAAAAAGCATAACTGTGAACAGATATCAGCATCAGAAAAGCAGGACAAAGTAGCCGAGATTAAAATAGTAAACAAACAAAAGGTTCAAGAATATTGGCAACAAGACGATGGCTTTAATGAATGGATGCAGGAGTTAAAAGAAATATATGACCCTGAAATAGTAGAACAATGCGGAGAGTCTCATTGGAGGACATTTTATGAAAAAGGAATGTCAGCCGAGGACACTATTCAAGAACTACAAGACGAAATATAATATTTTTTATTTTACAAACCAAACCTGCCTTAAATATTTCTCTTGACAAAATACCCTCTGTTTTTATTTTATAAATTAAAAAGTAAATAAAGAGGTGTTTATGTCAAACGAAATTACAATTACAGACACAATGAAAGCTGAGGCAAATGCTTTACAGAAAAGTATCTTAGATTATATCAAAACAAAATTGCCAAATTGGTTTGAGAGGGAATATAACTCAATTACTTACTATGGACTTGCTTTATCTATCTCGCACACTTTTTCTCAAGAAAAATATTTAAAACTCGAAGGTGGAGAATATAATAAACTCACTGGTGGACGATATAAAAAATGCGACCATAGAAAAAAATGTGATTGTACGCCAGTTCCTCTATTTTCTTTATGTTTATCTGGCAATGGTAAAGTTATATATGAGTCATCGGGCAAGATGGCACTTTCAGAAATAGATTTAGACCATCAATTTGAAGCTGTAAAAACTAAAATAAATTCCTATTTAGATAAACTACAAAAATATGACATTACTGAAGAAGTAAAACAAAGACAGGCTATAGAAAAACAACAAGAAGGAGTATTTTTAGCAGATGAATTAAAGAAAATACTTTTAGCAAAGCTATTTGAGTCAATAAAAGGTTTAACTTATAAAGATAGCGAATTATTATCTTATGAGGATATGTTTTTTTTAGCTGTTTATTATGATAATATCCCGCCATTTATATGTCCCAATCATAAGAAACCTTGCGAATGTAAGGTTGTTCCAAATTTTAATGTTTCACTGGCAAGAGATGACGGTGTTATTATTTTCACAGAATATGACATTAAGGGATATAAATTTGAATTTGAAAACTTTAGTTCAAGGTCTTTTCACATAAGAAATATCAAAACGGCATTGAATTTAGCTGTAGAAAACAAATACGCAGAAAATATTAAAAATAAAATGATAAGCAAATTAAGTAAAAACGATAAAATTGCTATTATAGAGGACGCTATAAACAATCGTCAAATATTGAAATTTATTTATTATGGGGGGAGTCAGCCTGGTTCAATTAGAGAAATAATACCCATAAAAACTGATTTCAATAAATTATATGCAATTTGTCCAAATACAAATATGTCAAAAAGTTTCTTTTTTGATAAGATGGATATTGTAGACACTTATAAAGTATCAGAATTTAATAATAAACAATCGAGTATAAGCTCAGATGTTTATCCAGAAAAAAATAACTCTCAAATAAATAAAAATAATCATAATTCAAACCAAGAAGTAATTTATCATCCTTCCTGTTTTGAAAAAGAAAACAATAAAATAAATGGGTCAAAAAAAACCTTATCAGTTATTCTTATCGTAATCTTGTCATTTTTTGGCTTTATATTTGGGGTGGTAACTTTATCTATTATTTTTGATTCCGATGAAACAGATATTGCTGGTATAATTGCTGGACTAATTATTACTTTTTTATTTATTTTGTTTATATACTTATTTAATAAAAAAGCAAAAGAGAAAAACTGGTTATGATATTTTTAAATCCACGGAGGACACAATGAAAAAGAAAAAGAAACCTGATTACTGCGAGAGACCATCGGTCAAAAGCTGCGACAATTGCAGTTTGGTTAACTATGGTAGAGACTGCTACAACTTTGAGGTTCACCCAGACCCAAACAAACCAGAATGTCCAGGTTGCAAGGGTCCAGAAATTTGTTGGGACTGCTATATCAAGACTGATGAATATGCGATGACCCTTGCCGAATTAAAACTTCGGACAGGAAGGTTAAAACTCGACATAAACCTAAACAAAAAACGATAACAAAAAAAGGGGACCCGAAAGGGTCCCCAATCGTTTAGTCTACTAAACAATTTGGTTAAACTAAACAGTTCCGTTAAACTAAACATTAGCGTTTTAATCCAGCGCCGTTTTCACGACGGACACATCCACCGTTTTCACGATGAACATCTAAATAAACTCATCTCAAAAATTATGTTACAAAATATTTTAATTTTTTTTCAAAAATTCCAGGTCAGCTCTTCGACCTTATTTCTGATGTTTCCATTAGCCAGTGCAGATGTCAATCTCATCACTTTATGCTCTGTTTTCCATTTAAATATTTTAGAGTAATTTTTTAATAGATGAGACGGATACCCAGAGAGGATAAATTTCCCCCTGATATTTGCAAGCACACACAATATTTTCTTATAATCACTTGCACTAAAATTTACAAAGTAATTCTGGTGCGAGTTAAAATATGGTGGGTCGACATAAAACAGAGTGTCTGGGCTATCATAAGCCGAGATTATGTCAAAGGCATTGGCACAATAAATATGGACATCCTGCAATCTATCCTTGTGCGTTTGATTTATCCACTCTCTTTTATTGTAGGCATCAATAGGGTCGCCTGGTGTAAAAGCAGCATTGAACGAACCATTTTGACAATACCAATAAAGAGCCGCTCTCATAATATTTATGGTGTCTGGATTGAAAGGATACCTTAAAAGATTAAATGCGTTACGAAGTGTCTTTTTGTTATATTCTATATTATTTATCATACAAGACAATTCCGTTTGATAATATTTTATGCACTTATAAAAATTGATTAAATCAAAATCTAAATCACATAAAACTTCAACATCTGATTTCTTTTTGTCCCAAAACACAGCCGCACCACCACAAAACGGCTCGACATATACCTTATGCTCTGGTATCATTGCAGTTATTGTCTTTGCCATATTCTGCTTGCCACCATAATAGTTTATTGGACTCCTGATGGTCGTCAATCGATTTAAATGGTCAGCAGAGCCTCCCCTACCTGAGGGTGTGGGACGGCAGGGGAGGGATTGTGAATCTGTCATGTAGAGATTACCTCACCGCATTTGGGACAGAGTAGTGTCTTTTCCCCCTTGCGATTGACTTTCACTTTCATATTCTGCTGTTTCATAAAATTATCAGTTTTTTCAAGCTCTGGGATTGTCAGCTGGTCAAAGCCATTTGTTAACTCCTTCAAAAAGCTATCATCAAAGCCAGGCACATCAAAATCAGAAAAGCCTTTCAAGACATCTTTAATTACAGAGTAATCATCATAACCAAGAGAAAATATTTTATTATCAGCTATCATCAGCTTATACTTCTCTTCCTTGCTTAATCCCTTTACCCGATATGCCTTGATTTCAGTCTCTCGCATTTCCAAAAAGGCAGTCAAAAGTCCATTACCTGCAAGAACGACATTGTCCTCATCCACTATAATGGGACGCGTCTGTCCAAACTTTTTGACACTACGACAAAGCTCTTTTATCTGCTCTTCAGGGTGCTTTCTAACCACTACCTCTGCTTGTTTTAAATCGGCTATTTGCACGCTTTCTATTTCCATTTTATCTCTTCCCCGCAAGTCTGCCCAGTATTATTGGCTGAGCTATGTTCAAAAAAACATATTCAACAATCTTGCCAATCGATTTAAACGGACTTCTCTTTATCCGTTCCTTATCAGCCTCTGGAAGTTCTTTTTCAATAGTCTTCTCAACTAATGACTTTTTCTCTTCACCTGTAAAAGCTACATTTTCGAGTTTGTCAACCTCGTTTTTTCTTAGCTTTCTCTCGTTTTCGACACGCAAGATAATATTGGCTATTTCGACCATTATCGGTCTCAATTTTTGCCAATCTACATATTGCTTGCCAAAATAATAAATGACAGCTATTGCCACTGCCAATACAATTGTTACTAACAAATCCATTTTTTACTCCTTATTCTTGGTTATTCATTCCGATATAGACTTCGGTTAATTCTCTTATATCCCTTGCCTGCTCCTCAATTAGCTCTTGACCTTGTCTTGCAATCCTACGCAAATGAAATATATCATCGTTTTTTCTGTCCAGCTCATATCTCATTTCTTGGATTTTCTCTTGTAGCACCTCTATTTCTGTTTCCAATTCTACTATTTCAGACTTATGTTGATTTACAGATACCACAATAGAAAGCAGAGTTGCAGTCAAACAAGCTAATACCAGTATAGGAAATATTGCCTTTTTCATTTGATACCCCTTTATTGATGTCGCTTCAACATTGTTTTTAATATCTGTCTCAGATATGTACTACATGCCTCTGCGAAATCCTCTTTAAAATGGTTTTTTGTCCTTGCAAGTATGTTTTCTATGACATCCTCAAAGGCTCGATGTTCTTTATCTCTCTCCTTTTTAAATTTAGCAGCGTTTTCTTCTCCGAGCAAATCTATAAGTCTTGCGTCAAGTCTGTTCCTTGATGCCTCAAAACTCAGTTTGATTGCTGCTAAATTATTTAGTTCAATCTCGTATATACTCAATATTGCCTGCAAAGACGATATTAACATCGAGGCTCGCTCCAATGCTATTTCTCTCCATAATTCGTCCTTAAATTGCTCTGTGTAATAGTTTTTTATGTCTGTCAATCGTTTGATAATGCTCTTATTATTTCTATTGATACCTATAAATTCCATTATCTCTTCCAAATCTTTTTTCAGTATTGCATTGTTGTCGTTTATCCACTTTCTGCCAAATATTGTTATTACTGCTATCAATACAGGACCCAAAAAAGCTAATATTATTTCTAACATCTATCCTCTCCTTAATTCAAATCTCACCCCGCCCTATTAGGGCGGGGCTTTTTGTGTGGGACGCAATGGAAATCACACGATTCCCATCTAAATTACTCTCAAAAATATTGGTATTTCTGATGGATTTGGCATAGTAGACCCTGTTTGATAATTGCCTGTAAACATCAATGCCAATACCTGACCAGGTGCTACATTAACACTTATATATCCTGCGCCAGCAGATCCCGCTGTATTTTGAAACATAAGAGAGCTACCAGGATTCCCAATAAAATAAAATATATCACCAGCACGAAGATTAGGTTTATTTGCATTAGGCACATTACCAAGTGAAACCATACCTTGTATTGAAAAAATACGCTGAGAGCCATCAAGGGACACTGTCCCAGTAGTAGGTGTTGTAGGGTAGATTCCGTTGACACCCTTTAAAGCACCGCGGCTGTCATCTGTTATAACTGCATTTACAAGGTTTATTTTTGAGTTACCAGACATTGCAATACTACTTGCTAAACCCATTTCCAAAGACGAATCCCCTGACATATTTACTTTTGCATTGTTATTTGCTTGTATTTCTGAATTTGCTGTCATTCGATGTCGTGCAGTTCCTGACATCTCTATCCTTGCACGGTTGTTAAAAATCATATCCGTATTGTCGCCTGTGCCATTTATGGTTACCTTGCTACCTGACAATTTTAATTCTGCACCAGAGCCAGTCTCAATTTTTGAGCCATCACTCAAGGATATTTCAGAACCATCCATTACATTGATATTTGATTGGTTTTCTATTTTCAGAGATGACACACCGCTCATTTCTAATCTCCATGCCATTCTGTTAGCAGACTCAAGTTTCAAGGCATCACCACTCAAAAATTGCCTTGTTACAACACTATTTGACAAAGATGACCCAAAATTTAGATGGTCAGCAAGTAGCACCACACCAGAAGTCACTGTCGTTGCCAATGGAATTTGGGAAATATAAACCATTGTCAAAAATTCAATCTTTACTCCAGCAGCAGGTGGGGTTGTAAAGATAACAGCAGAAACAGTTTGTGACAAATCAATAGTATAATCCTCACCTCCTATAAGTTTTACACCATTGATAAAAACTGCCACTGCATTAGCATTATCTCTTAGCAACCCCATAAAATTAAATCTTGTAGTAGTCCCATCACCTGTATGGGTAGTCCAGAGTGGAACACCGCTATCAGTCGCTTGGTCGATTAGAGCTATCACATCGGTTATTTCTCTCAGACGAGCAGCATCCTCAGGCTCTACTGGGACACCTACTTTCAATCGACCACCATCATATCGAGCCGCAAGGCTATCTGGCATAGCCTCTGCACTTGAGCCATGGACACCTGTTACCATCGCTGTGTGTCTTGTAAATTCGTCTCTCGTTACCAGTGCAAGTGAAGTGTCAATTACCAGATTAAATACATCGGTATTTGAAACCTCAAGCACCATCCTCACTACTTCGGCTTTTGACGCACCCTCTACGAGAAGAGGCTTATAAGTTGGTGGGTATGAGGCTACTGCTATTACCCGCCCGTTCTCGTCCTTTGCTGATAATTCTCTTATCCAAAATCCCCCGATGTCCTCTGGGATATAACCTTCGATTACGACCCAAGACGGATTGGCAGGGTCAATAAATAAATCGTTTATACTTATCTGATGAAGCTCATTCTTTAAATCCTCTTGTCCCTCCACGGGTGTGTAAATATCACCATCACCATCACCAATACCGATATAGGATAAATTCAAACTCTGCCCATCTGAAATTGCCAGCAGAATAGCCTGTATTCCTATCGGTGTCAAAATTCCTTTATATATTTGGTCTGACATTTTACCTCCTAATTAAAAACTATATGAACCGCCAAATCAAAACTCGGCATTACAAATTTTATTGTGTTCTGATTGACCTGCTCAAACGGAACAGACGGAACGATTGACATACTCTGAACAGTCTGCCCTGCAAGTGGGTTACATTCTACCGTTACTACTTGTTCCTCGAAATAGTTCCCGCTGTTTGTAATGGTTTCGACTTTGCTATCATCACTTGTCAATACAGATACCCTATAAACAGGCTTATGGTGAATATAAACTCTAAAAACTTGGGTAAACAATCCACTCTCTCCACCTGGCACCGTTACAGGTGTCTCAAACACTCCTCTGTGGCTCATTCCCATTTCCATTGCAGTTGCAGTCGTTGGAAATGGTCGGAAAATTCCAATTTCCCGATATGTCTGCGGTTCAATCGATGTGTTGGTAGCCAAAACTGAAATTTCTAAATCAAAATAATTTTCAGCCGTATTAAAGGCAAGCAAATTTACCGTTGTAAGTCCATAATCGGTATTTGTTGCAGGTTCAATCAGAGCCTCTTCGTCATAGCTCATAGCCTGTCCACTATATCCGATTTCTATAAACCGCTGTCCTGCCATTACCAGTCGGGGGTCCAATGTCCTATATCTTGTTATCGAACCATTGGCTATATTTCCGTTTTTCAATTTCCAACCCGGTACTGTAGGCAAGCTCGTATTCCCATCAGACATCGTATTTTCTGCACCTAAATATAATGTCAACCAACGCTTCAAGTTTTGATGATATTTATCAATTCGCATTGTGTAGGAATTTTCAAATTGTGCTGATGGGGGAATTGACGAATTTAAAGTTTCACCTGCCAATCCGCACCACATAGAATTCGCTGCTCCACAGTGGGGACCTAACAAATATAATACGAGAAAATTCGTATTAGCATTTGCAGAATTAATCCAATATTCTGATACTCTCAATATGTCATTTTCTACATCATAATGAGACTGCTTGGTTCCAGTTAATTTAACAAAAAAAGTTGATGATAATGAAGTATTAGTCTGTATCTCATTTACATTATATGCGTTCTGGCTCATTATAAAATTATGGACTGACAATGATGTATGAAGTGAATTTACTCCAAAATAAAAATTCATAAGGCTTGACTGAACTGCATTATTTACAAGATAAATATCAGCCTGACCAGCGCAAATAGCCACTCCGAGCATCCTCACAAATCCTACATGGATAGTATTTAGAGGCTGTTTTAAATTAAAAGCATCGCACTTTATCTCGACAAACTCATCGCAATCGACATCCAATGTTGTCTTTAAACCTTGTTTTCCCTCTGTTACAAAGTCATCGCAAGCCTCAGCATCTTCCCTCACAAAAAAATCATAAAGCGTGCAAAACAAATCCTCAAAATACCAGCACTCACTACAATTCCTCTGTATCATCTTGTAGCTCCTTTTCTATCTCTGAAATCTCTTGTTCCAATTTTTCTACCATCTGCTTTTGTATCTCTAAAATACCCTGCAAATATTCTCTTTTCTCTGCTTTGGTAATTACTTCACCCTTTGCAATTGTCTCAATTTTTGGTTTATCCATAAATCAGCCTCCTATATAAATCGCACTCCACCCGTTGCGTAATTCTCTAAATTCTCTCTTGTCATTCTTTTATTTATCATTGTCAATCGACCTGTCGCATAGCTACTACACGAACACACCGTAGGATATTTCACAGGCAAAAAATTTACACCTGTCGCATAATTCCCCTCTATATCTACAATTTCAAACTCTGGGATATACACACCACCAGTTGCCCAATTTAAAACCCGCTCAATCGTTTTATATACAGGTGTTGGTATCGGCATCGGTCCCCCGCTTGATATTTCTGTGCTACCGTATCCATACTGACCAACCCGAAAATAAAGTTTTACATTATTGATAATACGCATCATCAAATCAGGAAACACCTGACCAAATTCTGCTACCAACAACGATACAGCAGTCCACACCGAAATCCGCACATTTAGAATTGTCAGTATCCTCTTTAGGTGCGACCTCACATTCTTTAAATTCTCAACCAACTGAATTATTACAGGATAAAAGTTTTCGTCCAAACCCTTGTTTGTAGTATCCACTTCCATCATAAATTCGTATGGTTCCAAATAATCTGTATCGTCCTGCCACCACTCTATAACCTTGATTGGGATATTTAAAAGCTCACCAGTCCTTTCAATACTCCACCGCGTCCCCTTATACATCTTTTGTTGAAAAGCAAACTTTATCAGACTTCGTTTCTCTTCCAAATCCGCTGTCAATGCCCAGCCATCAAAAAAATTTAAATTAAATTGCCATGCCAAATCATCAATCGTCCGCTCATCCAATTCGTCAATCCTACTATAAATTAATAAATTTTTTGTCCTCTGTTCTGTGTCTTTATACATCTCGTCAAGCACCTCACTCGCTGCTTGAAATTTCGGGTCGTTCTTGACACTCTCTGGCAATAAATCATTAAATTTAAATTTTCCTAATTCCATTACTCTTTCTCAACTCCTCCATCGATTATCCTATCCTCATTCTCGATAAAATTTACCACTGTTGTATCACCAATCACACTGTGAACAAATGGTATTTCTACTGGGACATCATCGATTATTATTATCCGTTTCAATTCTACTCTCTTGGCTCCTGCCGACAAACACAGCTTTATTAGTTTATCTGGAACTATATCCCGACCTGCCTTTTCTGTCTGCCAAACCTCATACTCTGACACTGCATTATGGACTGCTTCTTTTATTGAAACCAAATCCACCGCCTGCTCATCTGTTACCCACCATTTTATTGTATAATTTACAGGCTCTACATTGATAGGAAATACAAATATCAAGTCCGTCAATGGTCGCAATCTATCCCCACTCTCACTGCTCACATGACCATAAATATCTGAAACTCCAAATATCTCTTTCACTGCCATTATCTCCGCAGAGTCGACCTCTGGTTGCTCTCCACCTCTCAGCATTACAAATATATTTACAATTCCAGGGATAGGGGAAACCACCGCCACATCACCGATATTCACATGAGCGGTAAAACTCCAGTATTGATATGCAAGCCGACTTCCAGCTGTTGTAAAGCTGTCGGGTTTCAGTCTTATTCTTGCCCTCAGAGCCGAGTCCGTTTCAATGTCACTTCCACCATTAGTTGTGTTGATATTTTCAACACCATTTACAAACGCCACGCTGTCGACCATCCGATTTATCTGTCCTGCCATTAGTTCATTACCTACACTACCCTCCGAAAGACAAGTAGCAGATACTTCACCAGAAATCTCACCCGCTGGTATCAAAAGCACAGCATCTGTCGAAAAGAACACCTTGCCATCTGCTGTCGCTCTTGTTCCCATCGGAATTGTAGTTGGGAAATTTCTTACCTGTTGCAGTGAAAACATAAGGGTGCATCTGGCTGGGGTGGGAGACAGACGAAAAACACCAAGCCAAGCACCCAGATGTTCAAGATAATTACCCACAGCATATTTTAACAAATTCTGTTTTGAAGTCCAATCCAAAATAGCATTGTCCTGACCTCTGATTACGCAGAGAGCCATCAAAAATAACCGTACAGGGTTACCTGCATAAAGTGTAGTATTCATTATGCCCTCATAGACACTGATTGCTGACTTTATCAGCTTGTCAGTGTCAACCTCGGCAAAGACTACATCTCTTAAATTTTCAAAATCCATTTAGTCCCCCATATGTATCAATTTGCGGTAAAGCCATCCACCCTGGTTATTCAAATAATAAGTCCACATATGAGCACCTGGTCCATATAACCGAACGCCAATTAAATAGGCTGGCGCCAAACTATCACGAGCTGTCGAAAGTGTATAAGGGTCACCAGGCGGTGTAAATGTTGACTCTACCTCCAGCTCTAAAAACAAATAACACTCAAACATAAAAAATTCACCAATCCAGCCCATACTACCAGGCAATACCAATCGATGACTATATGAATAACAACTATTCATAAAATAGTCCCAAATTTCATTTAGGCTATAAGGTAAATTTAATTCCTGATTATAGGCATAGCAGTTTTCAAAAAAACTATATCCTATCCGCCAAAGATAGTCGGGAAGTTTCAATCTGCTATTAAAACTATAGCAGTTACACATAAATCCATCAGTTATTTCTGTAACATTATTAGGCAATTCTAACGGTTTATTAAATGCATGACAATCCTGCATAAAATAACTTCCAATATAGCCCACATACTCCGAGATAACAAGCCGTTGATTAAAAGAACAGCAACTGTAAAGAAAATTATCGTCTATCGAGTAAATCCCTTCAGGTAACCGCAAAGGGCTATTAAAACTACTGCAGCCCGACATAAAACTTGATTCTATTGAATAAATATAATCTGGAAGGCTCATGTTTTTATTAAAAGAGAAACAACCTGCCATAAAACCAAAACCAATAGTTTCAAGGTATTGACCAAATTCGATATCGCTATTAAAAGCAGAACAATCGGCAAGCATTAAATATCCAATATGATTTAAATAATACGGAAATGTCAAAGGGTGATTAAAAGAATAACAAGCTCCCATAAAATAGCCTCCAATCTCCTCTAGCCCCTCTGGAAAATAAATTGGTTGGTCAAAGGAAAAGCAGTAGAAAAGAAAATAACTCTCTATGTATTCGACTGAATCAGGCATTCTCAAAGGTTGATTAAATAAAAGACAAGAATCTAAAAAACCTGATGAAATTCTGTCCTTTTCAAACTGATCTCCAAATTCTATGCCAAGCATCTGAGACAAAAGATACACATCCTGACCATGAGAACGAATCACCCCATAATGGTTGTTAGCTTCGATAATGTTTTCGTATGTTCTTTCTTCTATATAAGCTTGTCTGATTGAATTGTCGCTCACATCTCGATAGGTAATCCGACAATAATATGGAAAGGAGTTCGGATATTTTACACTATAGCCTTTGCTCTCTTGACGGTGACCCACTTTGGTTACTACCTTTATCGCAGAGTCGCCATCTCTACCATCATGCCAATATTCCCCTATATGAATTTCTGTATCAGACCAGCTATCATAACCGCAATATTCATAGCTGTTTGTATGTCGGTTAAATAGCAAAACTTCGCCTGTTTCTATGTAATATCCGTTCTTAAAATTACGACCATAGATTATGCCATCATAAGGGTCAAATTCTGTTATCACTGGGCTGTCGTCTACTAACGACTCTAAATCCAAATCTAATTCTATATAAATATCATTCATCTTAAACCTCTATTGTCATCTCTTTATAATAAATCTGCTCACCTTTATTATAAACTGTAACATAAAATACATCGCCCCACAATGGCTGGTCGTTCTGATTAAAATCGACCTCAGAGCCATCAAAATACTTGCCAACTCCATTGCACTGAAACCAACTCTCAAGCATAGAATTCAAGGCATCTTGATATTTTCTATCTGTCAGATGAAACACAATACGCTTGTCTGCATATGCAAACACAGCCTTTACATTCACATCCCGACCTGGCATCTCAAATGTCAATTTACTCATTCTTTACCTCTCACCCCCCCGAACTATATCGGGGGGGGTGGTTTTCGTCTTAATTACAAATCGTCTTCCCATCTCACAAAGACATGCCCATCATCTGGGGTTGCCTCAAGCTCGACTGTCGCACCCACTGCATAAGGACCTGCGCCTGTTACAGTTCCCTGACCCTCAACTGTTACTGTTACATTACGCATTATCACTTCAAAAATAGCTCGCAGATTAATCGTTCCAGCCTGTTTTGTAAAAGTATGAATTGCGGATGTAGCAAACTCAGCTCCTGTGTCTGCGTTTTCCCAACGAACAAATCGATAGCCAAATGCTGCTACTGCATTGATTGTAACCTGTGCGCCAGTATCATATTCACCCTGACCTGATACCGACCCCATACCCTCATAAGTCAAAATTACATTATCCACCATCGCTCTGAAAAACGCTCTCACATTTACATCAGCGTCTGGCATTGTAAAAGTATAATTACTCATTTCACTTACCTCTCCTGTATTTATATTTTCAAATCTTTCAAACTTATAGCCACTCCAAGCTTCAGCTCGTAAATTCACCGCCTCACCTATTTCATAAAATCCAGCTCCCTGGACCATACCACGACCCACAATCGATACAGACACCCTCGGCAGTCGAAAATGTCCATCCTCTCCATAATTTCTTATAAATATCAAATCTTTTCTTGAAAGTAGGTTTATATCAATCCCATATGATACTACTACAGAATTTCCCAAAAACTCACCTGAAACATAAGCCACTCCAGGCTCACCTGCTTTCATATCCTCTGCCAAAACACCAAAAACACCATCATCATAATTATTATACAGCTCGACCAAAAATTTACGACCATCATCAGAAAGGCACTTCAAAACACTACCCTTTGGTAAATCCATTCCTGATATGACTTCTTTGGTTACTCTCTGCAATCTACCTGCAAATATATCTACAGGCTCATATTTCCCTACCGTCTCTACTTTAAATGTCTTCATAATAAAACTCCATCTCTTATACGCACCCGCACCAATGGAATTACAACACCATTGGGAATATCGCTATCCTCAAAACTTACACTCACCACCTCTACTCTCGGCTCATACTTTGCCAGCTGTTCTGTAATATCTACAGACAGATTTGCATACAAAATATTTAATGGGGCATCTATCATCCGTGTATTTATGCCAAAAAGTCTGTCAAAAAACACATTCCCACGCCATGTAGAAATAATCGTTTTGACATTTTGCAAAATACTACGGATGCCCACAGCACCGATTTCTATATCTGTCAAAGGCGTTCCTAATACATCAAATATTCTATCCATTTATTACCATCCTGGTTACCGGGTCAATGCTCGGAGTTAATACCCTCGGTGCCTCTGCAACCTCTTCTGGTAACTTGGCGTGTCCCGCTACCTTGTCTGGACCACCGACACCTGTATCACCTCTTGCCAGCTCTTCCTCTCGCAATTTCTCTTGAACCGCTATTGGGATACTTTCTACATATTCTCTCAAAACTATATTTACCGTCATCACAGCAGGTCGACCCTTATACCAGTATGTCTCATCCGCCTCAATACTTCGGACTGAATACAGACCCTCATTGCGACCGTGCAGAAATACCACCTGAGGAATACCCTCTTCGACAAACTTTTCAAGCCTCCGAAAATCTGTCAAAGGCTCTGGTCCACAAAAACTATTTAATGTAATATCAAAATTATATTCTTTCAGACCGACACCCAAAAACTCAGGGACAGGCTTGCCATGGATAACATTATGCTCATGATAATGACCATCCAATCTACGATTTAAATTTTCAAATGTCCGCACTCTAAATCGGCTCGTCATAAAAATCACATTTCCAATAAAACCAACAAACGGAGTAAATGACAATAATCTCGCAATCGCTATGTCCTGAATATTATCCAAAAAGCCATCACGCCATCCGTCAAATCCACCTGCCAAGGTGTCCTTTGCATTTTGAAAACCTGTCATCGCTATGCCTTGCAAATTTTCTATCATACTTCCCTCATCAAATAGGCAATCGCTGCTGCTCTGCCTACTTTTGAAAACATATCATCACTACCATTTGGAAATGTCCCTTTAATGCCTGAATTAATTTCTGAAACCACCGTTACAATAGGAATTATCACAGGTGGGGTTGCATTCTGTAATGCAAACGCTGTTAAAATCGGAGATGAAATACTTCCACTGACATTGAACAGAGGAAGTGGAAACATCGGATATGCAAGAACTAAATGACAAACAAAAGGTATCGGTGGTGTCAACGGACTTTCGATGTCGCTTGCTATCGCATTGCAGAATTTCCTCATTTCTGGTAAATCCATATCGACCCCATTCTCCTTTTTTAAATTCTCTAAAATATCCGTTCCCAATGACATTCCATACTCCTATTGTGCTGTTTTTGTAGTATTAGAGGGGTTTACACTTCCAATCGGAATACCAAAAACAGGACAGATTGTGAATTCGTGAACTACTCTCGCATTAGCACTGTTTCCCAAATTTACCGCAGAGCAATTGACATTTAAACTATTACCTGTTATGTCAGTCGCTCCAGAGTTTACATCTGTTTTATCTGCATTTACTTTAATGTTTTTAGTGTTGATTTCTATGTTTTCTGCGTCAGTTCTTATGTCTTTTGATATTGTTACAATATCAGGGCAATCAAAAAGCACTTCATCTCTTATATATGCCTCTGTTTTACCCTCTACATTCAAAAACATCAAGCTGTTTTCTTTATCATAATTTATCTCCGTCTCATCCTCAAATTTTAAATAATTGCTACCTTGACGACCCAGATATGCAGTTAAATCGTGCTTATTATATGCCGACCCCAAAATAAACCCTACCGAACTTCCATTACCCAAAAATAGACAAAGCACCATTTCCCCTATATCTGGCATAAAATAATATTTATCCTTATGGGTTTTGGGTTGCAACACCATCAAATCACTTGTTATAAAATCGTCTCTATCAGGAAGTTTTACTCTCGCTGTGCAACTCTCAGGGTCGGTATTTACTACCTCTCCCACATGGAACATATCGCTCACGACTTCCATTATCGTCTCTTTTAATTGCTTTTTGTCCATTATTTCCGCCAAAATACTCTCGAATCGTTCCGTCCACCTTTATCTTTGCCAATACCAAGATGAACAATATTTCTGTCAGGATACACCCCTCTTCGGTCAATCCCTACCCTGTAAGAAGCGTCTATTATTAAATCTCTGTTTCTGTCGTTATCGCATTGAATATCCACTCCAAAACAAAACATATCGTCAGGTATGGCTACATGGTCGCTTTGTTGATTTTTTGAAACCGTTGCATTATGCTTTGGACAACGGCAACCTGAGGTTATGCGAAATGATATCCCTGCTATTAATCTTGCTTTTTGCAATAAATCAAGAAACATCTCGGATACATTATTGGTTTTACAACCACATCGACACTCAAATTCATGAGGCTCAAAATTTGGATACTTACTCCAATCCATAATCAAACTCCTTTCTGTTATATATTTCCATTTAATAACCTACAACTCCCCTGATAGAAATATCAGTTGAATACCCTGCCGAACTAATACTATGAACCACCTCTTCTATCTGCCAAACCACACTGTCGACAAACCTACCAAATCCCTTTAAATTGATATTCAAACCACTATATAAATCTGGTCGACCCATAAAACTAATACTGCCTTCAAGCTGTCGCATATTGGCTTTCCTCAACATAGACTTGGCAAGCATCTCAGCATCTGCAAGCGACCCAACACGCTGATTGATTTTTAATATCTGACCCACCTCAGGGTCAAAAACCTCAGGCTCTTCTTCCTCTTCTTCCTCCGCCGGTGCAACTGGAATTTCTACATAACTAACCATCCGGGTCTCAGGGTCAATAACTTGCCTTGTGCCGACTTCCTCACTTCCAGTGTTCGACCTGCCATCCCCACCACTTCTACGCACTCCACTCAACCCCTCTGGGAAATATAAATACTCTATCATTTCCTTTTTTTCAGGGTCATAATAAGTTACCTCACACGCAGAATAAACATTACTTGAATTGCTGTTGATATCCCACGCCACCACTCCATTGTCCATCGCATTGATTACAATCTCTGGTTCTACTTCGTCAAATTCCTCGCTTCTAAATATTATGATTTTATCACCTGTAATCTTTATCATCAAACCAGCATAATCACAGATTTCCCTTATTAATACTATGTCACTCTGACCTCGCTGTTCCCAACGCTCTAAAATAGGGTTGAACTCACTATACCACAAAAGCTCAAAGCCATGCTCTTCTGCTATCTCTTGAAATAAATCTTTAATATTTATCTCTTCCCAATCCTTTGTATTCTGTTGTCTCCTTATGCTGCTCGTAATCCCCACCGACACACAATTTATACTAAAGGTCGATGGCAATCCATTACTCGAAAGGCTATCTATCTCAAATCCACCACAATCTCTCTCATAGCTATCACCCGGATTAAACCAATTTTCACACTTTATCACAGCATTAAACTTCGCTCCAAAATCTGGTATCCAGCCACCACGCCACAACCCAGCTACATCTTGAAATGTAACAGAAAGCTCATCACCTAAATCACTACGGGTCCTGTCTACATAGCTAAAATCAACCACCATATCGGAAATATCAAGCTCTTTGTCTTTATAAAATAATTCAAGTTTACAATTTCTTACACTCATCGGTTTATCCACGGCGGTGCTGGTCGCTCCGTCCCTTTTTTACTCTTTGGCAGTTGGGGAACAACAATCTCTTTATTTGCTGGTAAATAAATATAATGCATCAAATCTGGATTTTCCCTTAAAAGTAAATATGCCATCTTTTCACTTCCATAAATCTCTAAAGCAAGCATATCAAAAGTATCACCTGCCCTACTTATTGTTGTCCATTTCATACAAGACTTGCCCTCAGTTGATTTCTCTCTCTATCAGAAATCCACTTTTCAAAATATCTTTTTGCCTCATTCAACGCGTCTGTAACTGCTGGCTTAATGCTATTTGCCTCACCACCATTGACATTTATCGTTGGACTGAAAACAAATGAAGCACCACCACCCTTACCACCACCTGATTGGTCCAGCTTGGGTGTTATCTGTGCTATAATCTCTTTTGCCCGGTCAGGTTTATTTAATGGAATTATAGCCTCTGCACCATCCTCACCGACCATCGCCAGTGTCGGTCTGTTCACAATGCCACCCTGAGCAAAAGCTGGAACACCCTCACCACTTCTGCTAAATAGGTTTTTTATAGGATTGGGAATTAAATTACTAAACGCAGAGCCAATAGCAGAAACTCCGTTTCTTAATACTTCAAGAATTCCAGTTATCAACCCACTCATCCAATCCTTACCCATCTGTATTAAATCTATGTCAAAAATCTTATTTATTGCTTTCATTATCCAATACTGAGGGGTAAAATGAGCCAATATCCTTATAATGCCTTTTATAAGACCATCATCAAACAACCCTTTCACATAATCTATAAAGTTAGTAAAAATTGAAATAATGCCATTGCCTATTATTTGAAAACCACCAATAATACTTGCACCAAGACCACTCATCCACCCTCTTGCCATTGCTATTAAATCAATGCCAAATATTTTATTTATTGCTTTCATAATCCAATAATAAGGAGTAAAATGAGCCAATACTTTAATTATCCCTTTTAAAAATCCTTCCTCAAATAAACTTTTTACATAATCTATAAATTTTGTAAATATTCCTTTAATCTTTTCCCACATAATTATAAACCCGCCTATTATCATCTCACCTACTTTAGATAAAAAGGCACGCACTTTATCCCAATTCTTTATAACCCACCAAATTCCATAAACCAAGGCGGCTATCGCTGCTACAATTGCTATGATTTTTAAAGCAGCTATACTAAACACAGCAGCAATTCCTTTACCTATCGCTATTACCCACTTTAATTTTAATAATGCTTTTGTTATTACTATTACTTTTTTTAATGCTCCAGCAAATTTAACAGTAGCGGCTATTGCAGTTCCTAATGAAATCAAAATTTTTAGTCCTTGAAATGCTACCCAAGCCTTTGTTATTTTTTTTAATGCCTCTTCTGGACCACCAAGCTTGTCAATTAAGCCTTTAACTATTCTGACTACACCTACTAATGCATCACGAACCTCAAACATAAAATCTTTTATTCTGGGTAAATTTTCTTTAATCCTTTCTAAAAACTCATTTACTTTTTGGCTAACAAGTTCTCTATTACTTGCCACCCAATTACCTAAGGCTATCTGTATTTTTGTTATAGGTTCTAATAATGGTTTACCCACAGCCATCATTAAACCTTGAAAAGAAGCCTTTAATCTGGTTACACTATCCTGAAATTCCTTTGCCTGTAAACCTGACACATCATCAAAAACAATTCCCAATTCCTCTGCTTCTTTTCGCATTGCCTCTATCCCCTCACTCCCCTCGACCAGCAAAGGCATCAGAGCAGCACCAGCTCTATTTCCGAATACAGTTGTTGCTAAATCAAGCATATATACGCTGTCAACACCTGCATCTGCCATCTTTTTAAATCTATCTGAAACCTCTATCAAAATCTCATCTGTCTTTTTCAAACTTCCATCTTTATTGTATAAATTAAAATGGTCATCTACTCTACGAAACGCAAGCAGAGCATCGGCATTGCCCTCAATGGCTTTGGTGATATTCTGCCTTAAATTTCTCATTCCTGTCGATAATTCCTGAGTTGACACATTTGACTGCTGAGCAGCATAAGCAAGTTTTGACATCGCTTCTGTTGTAATACCTATCTTTTGAGCGGTTTTATATACTTCATCCCCCCACTTTGCAGTCTTACTGGCTATGCTATAAGCGGCGGCACCACCAGCCGCCGCTAATAAAGCAAGGTTTCGTATTGGAACCATTATAGAGCGACCTACATCAGACCAAGCCTTTGACATCTTTTTTGACGCAGCTTCCAAGCCTTTCATTGCCTGACGCTGTCGACTTTCAAGTTGACTTAAAAGTTGTTGGTCTTTAGTCTTTTTAGCAGTTTTTTCTATTAGCTTTTGAGCCTCACCAGTCGCAACTTTCAGCGATTGGTCAAGCTTTCCACCAATACTAAACATTACACTAAATGCTTTTTTAGTGTCTTTTGCCATTTGCCCTCTCCATTTGGTCTTGTTCCATTTTGGCTACTCTGTTTATGCTATTTGTCCATGCTCGCAACCGATTTAACGGCAATTTCAGAAAATATTCAATCGATGTATGGGTAAACCGAGCCATTACCACACACAAATCCATTATTGAACCAATACTTCCGATGCCGTGCTCATTAAAAAACCTTGTGCCAAAAGCGTTAAAGCAGTTCCATCTGCTATTGGGAACTTCTTTAATTCGTGGATTGTCAGCCCGGCCGCTCTTGCTACAATATGCAGAACATAGGTTTTATTTTGCTCATTTATAGGGGAATTTTGACTTGTCACACCAGGATAATTAGAAATCTCTATCATATCCTCTGTGGTCAATTTGTCAAAATCCAGTGTCAATTCTGTATAGGTTTTATCTGCGATTGTTACAGGACGACTCAGCTTGTATTTTGTTATTTTGGTCTCCATTAATTTATCTACTAATTCTGAGTTTAATGCATCGCTCATAAACCTAACACTCCTTTAAGTTCTGATAACAAATCCTGTCCACCGACCTTGTAAATCTGATTATAAAAATCTATTTCGGCTATTTCATCACTGCCTTCCATTATTTTTATATAAGAGACATTAAATTCGGTTTCTGTATCTTGCAACGCTCCGACTGCAAATGTTCCTAAATTAAAATTAACTGGAGCCGCTCTCATTATGATTTTCTGCTGTATTGACTGAAACTGACCTGTTGCTGGGTCGACCTTCTGGACTGCACCCCAAAGCTCTATATGGTGATATTTCTGGGGGAGTAAATTTCGTATTTCTGCATGGACTACACGCCAGGAAAAAGAAACTGACATATTTTGAAAGTGACCCAGAATAGGCACTTCGTGTTGTCCACCAAGGCCACTGCCTTGTGTTTCTATTGTCATCGCTTGTAGGTTTGGCAGAGTTGCATCTACTATTCCTAAAAGCCTATTTCCGTCCAAATAAGCCTCAAAATTTTGTATTACTTGTGGTTGAATATTAGCCATTTACACCTCCTATCCTGCAAACAACGCCAGCAGCATCTCTGGGTCAAATTCCAAACTGAAATCTATCCGTTGTGCTGGAGAAACAAGTCCAAGTTTCACATCAAATTTAACAAATCCCTGCATTAAATCAGTCAAAGGATTATCCGCTTCGTTGAAACTAATCGACCCATCTATAATAGCACCTGCAGAAGCAAGGCTATTTAGATTTATCTGTTCACTGTTGATTATGGTTTCTATCATTCGTCTATTAAATGGTGAGTCCACAGTCTGGAAATATGTCATTACAAGACCATTGCCATACCAAGCCATCATTCGTCTGTGTGTTATCAAAGAGTCCTTAGGGTCACTGTTACCAGGGTAAGCCGCTGTCCATGAGTTCCACAATCTCCACCCACCAATAAAATTGAGCGGAACGCTTATACCATTTCCTCTTAGCATATTAGCCTGAGGCAATGATAAATTGACTTCCTCTCCGTTCAACATCCAGCCTTGACACCTCAAATTTTCATTAGATGGTGACTCGTAGGGTGCTACTTGTCGTCTTGCATCCACCAGACCCATTAGGCAAGCCGCTTGAACCGCCGTATTATATGTCCGCTCACCATCAATCAATCGACCCACGCACAAATACAGATTTTCAGAGACTAAACTATTCTCGTTTTTCCATTTTGGTAAATCTGAATAAATATCCACCGCATCGTCTGGAACATTAGCCACTGCAATCCCAGCCTTAAATACTCCGTTGATATTTTCTGTCTTGGCACTCAAAACCGCTGTTACTGACGGATGAGTAAAATTCGGTGCATATAGTATTCCAGGCACCATCCGAAACTCTGGGAAAGCTTGTTCGACAAGTTCCAACCCTGTTGTTTTACCTGTCAAAATATCATAGCCACCGATACAATCCTCATTAGTTACCAAATCGGGAGCAGCACATCTATAAGTAGCTGTTATAGGATTGGACCCAGATGTGATTGCAGTTGATAAACTACTACCATCGATTGCCTCTATCATACCTGTAACCCTATTTAAATAATAGTCAGTCCCCTCTACAAAGGTAGTTCCACTACTTGATAGAGCCAAATCACCAATCAAATCGTCATTAGCAAGCATCCCTACATTGACATCAAATGTAACTACTTCACCTGTTATATTTCGATTATGCACAGCTGGGTCAAATAAATTTGCAAATATCACTGGTGCTTGACTAAACAAAGAAAACTTGTTATAAGCGACCTCACTCAATCCCCATTTCTTTGTGTCATCCCTTGCACCATCTATCCCTAATTGCTGTGAAGCCTCTGCATTGCTAAAAGCTAATACAAGACTACCAGGCTTGACCTTTTCTTGTTGCTCTGGGGAAAGCCTATGTATCGGGGCAGTCCCAAAAGCCATTAAAAGAGAAGCATTCACACGAACAGGCGCAAGCAAGCTCGTTGGAACTTCTCTAAATCTCACTCCATAAAAATCAGACATTCCCTACCCCCTTTTCTTTGATTTTAAATACCTTTCAGACAATGCTTTTTTAGCAATCGAAAGGCTACTGTCAGGTTTGCTCAACTCCGCCATTGTTTTAGCAGCATCCTTGTGTTCGACAAACATTCTCTTGAAATCTCCGTCTGCTTTCATTCGCTCTTCCACTTCACTGGGCAGTCCATTATTAAATGTCTGCGCATATCTTATCTGAAACAAAATCTGTCCATCCTTGCCACGCTCTATCATTGGAACACCTAAATAAATCCATCGTAATTGTTTTGGTGTTGCCTTTGGCATAACAGCTGGTGATTTTACTTTTTCATCTTTCTCTGACATCTTATTTTTCCTCCTAATATTTATTATCTGTTTCTGGGAATGGTGGTCGGTTTATTGCTGGACAAGTAAATGTCGCAACCACAGCCGAGCCATAAAATGGGTGTGAGTTTGAACCAGCATCATAGATATTTGTTAATTCTTTCTGTAAACCACTTACCACTTTTATATTTTCCTCACATTTCCAAAAACTTTCAAGCCAATAATGACGATTATTTAAAACCAGCATTACCCTTTCAATCATATTAAATATGTCTTGATAACCTGTTTCAATTTCGTCAAAACTTTCTTTGCTATAAACAGCACATAAAAAACCTATTCTTATTTCAAAGAACTTTGCTTTGTCAATCTGTTGGTCGCCGTCAAGAAAACGGATAACAATAAATGGCGGTTCACCAGATTTATACGGCTTCTGCACATTCGTTGGCAGTGAGATTTTTGGGGGAACATCACCAATCCATATTTCAGGTGGTCTGAAATCCTCACCATCTCTAAAAGGAAATTTCTCAAAAGCTAATTTTAGTTCTTGTTGTAAATCCTTTAAAAGCCAATATATTCTCATTTTGCTCCCATTTTAACAATCATCGCCTCTGCTTCTTTCATAAACTCTTCTTCAAACTTCCGATTTGCTCTCTCTTCTACTTCTCTTGGAATATCTGTTAACTCTGATAATGACATTTGAGGCGTTGATATGGTGGTCAATGCTTTCACTGCTTGTTTTCTTGTTCCTGTTTTTGGGTCAACATACATTACTTTTTGTCCTGTTGCACCATGAAATACTCGTTGATAAACTCCAAAACCTCGTCTGCCAAGATTAGCAGTGAAGGCGTGTTGAAATCTATGTCTTGTATTTCTTAAAAGTATTGATACTCCACCTGTTGTTTTACCAGTCATCGGTGTATTGGGACTTGGTGAAAGAAATTTAAAATTAGTTCTGTTATCCTTAAGAGTTGCAGTTGCTATCCCATTTGCATCGGACTTTCTGACTTTGAAATCTTTTAGTTGTTCCTTTCTTACATTCCATAACTTTGGAACCACTCTACGGACATCTTTTCTTAACTCATTGATAGCTTTATCCGCAGAGTTCTTTATTGCAATTTCAAGTAATGCTGGATATTTTTGAAAAAATTTTTTGTATCTATCTTTGTAAATTTCGTTTGTCATTATTATCATGATATCCGCCTTTCAAGTGTTATTATGAAATAACTAAACGGTGTTTTCACATCCGATACATACCAATACTCGCCGTCAAAATTGACCTGCTCTGTAACAGATGGAGGAGAAGCAAGGTCAATTTCACGGCAATATATTATCTTTTTATCAAAATTAACACCTTGAGCTTCATACAGCTGGGTATTTATCCGGGCATCCTCAGCTATCTGTAGAGGATATCCATTCCAAGAACACTCCCGTCCATATTCCTCTAAATTCATCAAGACGTTTTTAAAGTCCTCATAGACTTGTTCTTTGAATGTGTTACCCATTATTTACTCAGCTCTATTTTTAGCAACTCAAACAGCTTTTCTTTTGTATCACTTACTTCTGTCGAAATTCCAAATATCGCAAGCTCACTTGCCAGCTCTTCCACCGTCATAGTTTCAGCTCGTTTTAATAGCTCAGCCTTTGTCTCAACTCCGTCCTTATACATATTTTCAATGTATAAGGCTATCAACCCTGCTTTGTTTTCACGGTTGGTAAGTGTAACACCCATCCCAATCAGCTCTTCCCGCAGAACTTTATTTGTCTTAGCTCTTAATTCAAGAAGCAAAGCAGAGTCGCAACTTTCAAGGATACAAGCAGTCTCTTTATCGATATTGTTTAAATCCAAAGCTTCATCATCGACCGCAGGTGGAGGTGCTACTTCCCCCTCACCTGCATCGATATATTCTGCAATGCCCAATGAAATCAAGCGACAACCATCACGCTCTGAAATCTTGATAATTTTGCCCTTTTCGACATCCATTCCATCATGACGGATACTTGACAAAAGTTTTATTACCATTTCCATTATGGCTCCTAAGCAAGAACATTACCCACAATAAAAGCATCTGGTTGGAATAGATTCGGCATTGGCGCACTTTCAAGTTGAACCCAATTTGCAGAGCCATCTAATTCTGTCCAAACTTTCACCCATCTTGGGACAGCTTGCAGACTTTCCATATTCTGTATCATTCCGTAGTGGAATTCACATCTCGCTTGATTTGACCCAATAAGAACTTTTCCAGCTGGGACAATTGGCTTTTCTGCACCATCTACTGGGTCGATAAACCATTCATCGTATACATACACCTGTATTCTACCAGATGGCAATGAAAACTCACTAATAAAGCTCACTCCGTTTGCCTGTAAATCTGGTTGAACCGTTCCTATTTCATATCTGCGGTTATCCAAATACTTTTGTATTTCAGGGTGTTCAATAAATGCCCAACCAACATCATAAGCACAAATCAAATGTGTTGGACGGATACCGCACCTACGAACTATATTTCGTCTCCACCTATCGATGTCTTTTAGGGGACTACTGTTGGGATTGTTCCACGCAGAGGTCCCAGTAAGAGTAAAGATATTGTCAGTATATTCTGTTCCAGCAGAATAGTCAAAATCTACATTAGTAGACCATCCCAGACCCTCTGCAATTACTTTACCTGTAAATAATGCATCAGCACAGAGCTTCTCTTCCAATCTGCTCAATCTTTCGTTTAGGGTTCTCAGATTTTCACCCATCATCTCATCTGCTACTTGCTGCGGTGTTTTGGGAACATAAGCGTTATCTCCAAAAACTCTGAATTGTGTTTCAAGTGGTGTAACCTGCATTTTCTCTTTTGTGTATGCTGGCATCGTGGTTTTGGTTTCAAAGCCATCTTTCCCTACCGTATGAGCAGCGTGCAGAGGATTGACAAACCTTGCTATCTCACGCTTTCCCTTACGGACATCGTATTCGATAAAACGCGTTGTATGTCTCACAGTTCTATTAAAAAATGTTTTGTGTAAAAACTGGTGTAATGGTGGTGTCTGCTCCAGAGCAGCCATCATCTTTCTTTGTAAATACATATTATCTTGTGCCATTATTAACCTCCTATGATGGTAATACCGCTTCTCTCAAAAAGATACTGCGACTAAATAAATTGTGCCTAACGGTTTCCCAGTTTGTCGCCAAGCCACCGCTTCCATTTGAAATCAGCATTCTATCACCTATAAATTCACCTGTCAAATATGCGACTCCCACCTCGCCTTGTTCTAATGGCTCACCCAATACTGCAAATACATTGTTACCTGGTGAACCTAATTCTGTCATCGTTGCCATTACTCCACTATATCTGGAACTGCCCTGATATGTTAGTCGCAGTATTGCACCCTTGCCAAGGTCCATTGTGGCATCCGTTGATATTACTTCACAGCTTACACGCGGGAAATCTCCCGCAAATATCTCGTCAAATTTATGCTCGCCTATTGTGTTTATACCTAATTGTCTTGACATATTATTTTCCTCCTATTTTAAAACCCTTAATTCCTATTATATCCCTTTTTTACATCCTCAACTTCTGCCTTTAATTTTGCTTCGCCAGTCTGTAAAACACCCTCACTTCTTTTGATTTCAGCAATCATTGAAATATCCTCTTGGTAATCTTTTGTATACGCTTCCAATGCCACACGCTCTGCCTTTATCAATTCAAACGATAAATCTTTAGCTGATTTTGGCTCGTTAAACATTGCCTTCTTCACCAGCTCATTATCACCATAAACCTTTGCTATTTCGTTTATAGCAAACATACGCTCACGCTCTTCCTTTACTCCCAATTCCTTGATTGCATTAAAAAGCACTGCATCGCTCAAAAGCAATCCAGACATCTTGGTTTCAAGTGTAGATGCCTTCTTGCCTTCCTTATCCTTTTCATCATCTTCTTCGGACTCAGCTTTCTTGTTGGTTTCTTTATCTTTTTCCTCTTCTTCGTCCTCAGCTTTTGTCTTACTTTCTTTTTCCTCGTCTTTTTCTTCATCTTCCAAAACGAGTTTTTCTTCCTTTGCCATATCAATCACTCCTTTCTTTATAAATGATTTACCCTCTTGTAATCCCTGTATTACCGACTCTAAACTTCCCAGCTCATCAGCCATACCTACTTTGATTGCCTGTTCAGCCAAAAGCACACCACCCTTGCCGAAATTACTTTCAACATATTTAGCTGCTCGTTCTCTATGCGTTGCTACACTTTCGATAAAAATATTTGCCAGACCATCAAGTTCGGCTTGTAAGCTATTCAAACCCTCATCCGAATTTAAATCTTGTTGTTTATTTGGTGTTTGACTGCTTACTAATTTATATTCTTTTATACCCTCTTTTTCCATCCACGCACTGTCATCTATCCACGATGCCACCACTCCAATACTGCCCAGTGTCGCTGTTTTATCTGCTATTATGCAGTCACACGCAGAGGCTATCCAGTATGCTGCCGAAGCACATAAATTTCCCACATAAGCTACAATTGGCTTCTGTCCCCTTGCCTCATATACCATATTTGAAAACTCGTGTATACCGCAGATATCACCACCAGGCGAATCGATATTTAATACTATTGCCTTGATTTCCTTCGACCTTAGAGCCTCACCAAAATTCAAGCCAAGCTGTTCAATTGTAGTCCCCCCTGATATTTCTGTCATTATGTTCATATAAGGGGCAATTACACCACCGATATTTATTATGCCTACACCACTTCTTGTTGATAATAAACCGCTCCCCTTTTTTACAGCTGGACTACTCAAAACAGCTTCGATGTCCTTTAATTCTCTCGATGCCACACCAATTATCACATCCAAATATTCTGGTGTTATTCCCCATCGTTTTGTGTGTATCGCTTGTAATATGCTATTCGGGATTTTGTTGCTCATTATTGCCCTCCTCATTACCTCTACTCTCTACTCTTGACTTTGTAAAATCTATTCCATAAAACTTGGCTTGTTTCCGCTCCTGAGCCTGAATTCGTAATACATCTTTGTAGCTCATTCCGTTCAATCTTGTAGTTTCATAATCCCAGGTTGAATATCCACCCAACACTCTTTCGTGGGCAGCTTTGACTTCTTTTGTCTCATCAATGCTACCGATTGGGGGGGGAACGAAATAACAACCAGAATAGGCGTGTCGTATAGACGGACTTGTAAAATATCCTCTTGCGTGCAGTCGACCTTTCAATATTGCCTCTGTCAAAAATTCCTCATAGATTGGTTGATTGAACTGCTCATTAAACAATTCCAACATCGTCATAAATGTCCGTCTCGCATCCAGCATAGCGGCTCGGCTCGCACTGTAGCTACTACTGAAATGCTTAATCAAAACTTCAAACGGTATCCCCAGAGCCATTCCTATTTGTTTGATATTTGCTAAAAAGAAAGGGTCAAACTGATTACTGGGTCTCGCAGAGTTTATCACCTGCAAATCCTCATATGGTGCTAAATCTACCCACTCACCAGTTCCAATTTTCCAATTGTCAGCTCTTTCCCAGGGCCATGTCGTTGGATTTCCATTTGCATCGACTGGGTTGCCTTGCTCGTCAACTCTATATCCCCCACCTGCCATCACACCTGCAAGGGAGTCGGGAGGCTTTCTTGTAACTGCTATTGTCAAAAGTGCATTGATTACAGCAGCTGTTAATTCCGCCTCTGTGTATTTACTTATTTGTTTCAATGTATCGATTACTGGTGTTAATATTGGTATTCCCCTTGATTGACCTATTCTTTTTATATCTATTAAATGTAATACATTACGCTTGCCTGAACGCTCTCCATAAAATTTGACCTCTTGCCACTTCGAAACCAGCTCGGTAACTCCAAAAAGCATTGACCCCGGATGTGGTGTTCTGATAAATATTGACTCTCTTACACCATCCGCTCCGTATTTAATACCGCCTGCTATTTTATCACTATCAGATAAATCTCTATCATTTACAATTCTATCTGCCTCTATCAACTGCACACGCATATCATATGGCATACCCGCTCTGGGTCGGTGAGGCAATAAAACAAACACATCCCCACTTGTCATCATACTGCTAAATGCCAATCTCTGCAAGCCAAAGAAATTTAGTTGCCTGTAATAATCACAATTATTATTTTCAGACCAAAGACGAAACTCCTGATAAGCCTTAGCCTCCCACTCCAAAGCCTGCTCTTCGGAAATTTTTAAAACCTCACGGTCAATTGATGGTTGAAATTTTATGCCTGAACCGATGACACCATTTACAAGAGTATTTATTGCACCTGTAGCCGCTGGTGCATTCCTTTCTAAATCTCGACTTCGGTCCCTTAAAATTTGTAATGAGGGTAACTCTGTCGCATTTGCATCACCTGAAGAGGCATTCCATTCGGATAATGATTTTTTATTACTCGCACCAACAAAGGGCAGATTGTATAGTTTTTTAAAGACACCACTACCCTTGCTTTGTATTTTTGATAAAACAGACTTTAAGATATTTCCCATTTTAACAGTCCGTTGGAATTAGCCTTGTAAAGCGACGCCTACCGCCACCATCGATTATTAAATCGCACTCAGCTATCCCTGCTCGTATTTTATCCAAGTCCGCTCTGGTCAAACTCTGACCACCGATATTGTATGATTGCGCCCCTGTCAAAATGGCTCTCTCAGCCTGTAAATATAATTCACGCCGTTCGATTGCCAATTCAATCTTCGTCTTTACCATAATTGACTCCCGGCGACCCACAATTCAAAAAAAAAACACCCTATGTTTTTTGTCAATACAAATTTGATATTATTTTTGTTTTTTTTCTCAAATTTGTTTCACATGAAACATAACACCATTATTTATTATTCAATTACAAAGATAAATTATTTTTTTTCAAAACTAATAAATATTTCCTAACTTATTAAAATCCTATATTGATACCACTTTTCTTTCCACCCACTGGATTGTATATATCAAAACCCTTTTTTGTCGGTGGTGGAACCACTTCTTTTATTACTTCATACTCTGGCTTTTCGGCTTTATATCTTGTTTCAAGCATCTTCCAGTCTGGGTTCATATGTCTTATAGCCACTAAATTATATACATTCAAATCCAAAAGTTCGTTCCTTGCATCCTGTGGTTTCCACCAAAATAATTTCTTATATCCATTTATATATTTACTCCTCAGCTTTTCTGATATCAGAGAAGCATAAGCAACTGCATCGTAGCCTGCCTCATCGTTCAAAGGAAATGTATAATATCCCTCTTCCTCTTGATTTTCTATTTTCAACCTACTATAAATCAAACGCTTTGCTTCAAATGTCCCCACCCTAAATAAATAAACTCCTTGATGGTTTCTTGACTTCGGTCTTGTATATATCGGGTCCTTCTGTTGGTTACTGCCTTTCAAACAAAATACCCTCTGCCTTTCCCTTGCCTTGCAATACGCATATACAGTGTCGGTGGTGGTTTCACTACCACCGCTGTCAATAAAACAGCAGGCTATACTCATCAAGCTTCCATCCTCTCTGGTAAACCGTCGCATCCGAAATTCGTCAAGCTCTCTCCATATCTGGGGGAAACCATACTCCACACCTTGAATATTATATGTCGGACCCTCAAGCCTCTTATACATTATCCCCCACCGCTTCTCTCCACGAGCCCAACCTGCTACTTCTATCTCCAATCTATTCTTTTGAACATCCACTGCCATCGTCAACATTAAAACTTCATTTGGCACCTCCGCAGGATAGAAAACAGCTCGCCTCTGTAAATACTCATCAGCAATGCCCTCACCCTCAGCTTCAAAAGGTAAACCCAAAATCGTATTGATAAACACCTGTCGCTTCTCTACATTATTACCAGCCTCATCAAATTCTCTTGCTGCTCGTTCCCAGCTATACCAACCAATCGGTGAATATAGTGTCGACAAGTGAAACCCTGCCCTTATATGCCCTGGATTTTGCGCCACCCACTTACCATTTGCCAGCATATCTGTTTTATGATACTCTGCAATCCCCTCACCACAAATAGGGCAGTGAAGTCTCACATCTGTATACTTCCCCTTTGTCCATTGCAGTTGTTCAAACTTAATTTCAAAATAACCATCATCGACAACACCCTCATGACCGCTACAAAATGGACACGGAACCATATATACACGCTGGTCGCTGTCTGCATAAAGCTCTGCTATCTTTGAAGTTTCTTGTATTGTTGGGGTAGAAATACATAATATCTTTCCATTAGGAAATGTCGACATCCTCTTCCGTATCAATCCTATTGGGTCGCCCTCGTCCCCTACTGATATTAAATACCTGTCAATCTCATCGCAGACAATATCTCTGAACGGATTGGACGACAAAGCATTAGGACTACTCGCACCCTTTAATGAAATATATCCCCCAGAATAAACAATCTCTGTCAAACTCTTACCGTGCTTTTTGACTATCTTTTCCATCAAAAAATCGCACTGCTCTAATGACGGACTAAATCGCTGTTTTGAAAATCCAGACACTAAACCATCTGTAGGCATCAAAAATAGAAACGGACCAGGTCGGTGGTGCATTGTATATAATGCCCAATTCAAACCCATTTCTGTAGCTCCAATCTGGATGCCTTTCATAAATATAACCTCACGAGTCCTACTCTGCGGGGAAAGTTCCTTCATTGGTTCAACTAAATAAGGTGTCCTTTCATTACGCCACATACCCTTTTCACTACTACCAGCACCACTCAATATCCGAAACTTATCAGACCACTCCGCCAAACTCAGCAAAGGTAATGGCTTCAATACTGAAAATACCCCTTTCCAAAATGGCTTCTCTTCCCAAGTCAATTCATCATTATCCATTTTCTACAGGAACTCCACACCGACTCATTATGTCGATTATTAACTTATTACACTCAATTTCAAGTTTCAATCGGAAATCGTGTTCATCCTTTCCCTGCATACCAGCAAGCTCAGGTGCCAATCTCGCAGGCCAAGACTCTATCGCTCCTTTCATTATCTCACCCAGCTCTGCCCCCTGTTTCTCTACAAGCACCTTTTCTATCAATTCCCCACTACGAAACTTAAAATCAAGCTCTTTCAATTTGGCACTGTAACCAGCATCCATAAGTTTTGCCCGCATAAAAGGGTCTTCGGTTCTCGACTTGCCACCATTATCTGTCCCACTCGGACGACCTCCTTGTCTTTCTTTTGGCATAAACCGAGCCCTATTCTGTATCTCAGCAGCTGTCTTTGTTTCCTCATATTCCTGACCAACAACCACAGGGTCATACAAAGGTATTCCATTATCATCACGCATTGCTATCGAAAACCTGCCACTCCTCACACCTTTGGCAAACGCTGATGGCGTCATCCCCAACACTTCTGCCATCGCATTATTTCTTAATAAACCCTCCATAAACCACCTAAAATTATTTTCCAGCAAATAAAGGAAACCGACCTTTGATGCCTCTACAATGTCAAATTTCTCATTTATCAAAATGAAACTTGCCATATTTCCAATTTTGAAAATAAACCAATTTTGTCAATTAAAAATTGCAATCATAAAATAACTCCAGATTAACCCTAAAATTTTTTTTTATAATTCAAAGAGAGTTCGAGTTTCCGAGACCCGCATCCAACAAATCGCCGAAAGAACCTATTTTTGCGACAGAAAAAAAAATTATTTATATAATTAAGCAACAGAATTATTATGAGTGCCATCTACCCATTGGTCAAAAAAGTCCCCCCATTGGCGAATGGTAGACGAATGGGTAGATGGCTCAAAACATAGAATTGGAGCGGGTTTACAGAGCGCCATCTACCCATTGGCAATGGTTTTGATTTTTTAAAACTATACGAATTTGCGCACCGTGTTCCGGCTCCTCTTGTCCATCCCTGTCACTATATTTACATACCATTAATATATATACCATTACCAATGGTAGGATATAGTATTATATATATAGTACCGGTGTAGGTTTGGGGGTTTCCCCCCATTGAAAGCAATGGGGGGTCAATGGGGGGTAATGGTAGTGTATTTATACGGGTTCTTCGGGTGTGCTAATTATAGTTTTTTATGGTAAAAAAAAAGTTTCGGGAAAATAAAAAAATAGCTTGATTTTTTTGAGGCTTTTTTTTTATTGGTTTATAAAATATAAAATAGAGGTGTTTATGCAGGTTAGAAAGCTCAAATTCCCCTTGGGGAACAGCGGAAATAGGGCAATTCTGTTTCACAATTTAAAGGAAGGTTTAAATTGTGAAAAGAGTGTCATAAGTTATCGAATAATAGACGATTTTAGAAATATTCCTTATTTTTTCAAAAATCGCATAAAAAGAGAGGTTTTTTATGCGTGAGGTAGAAAAGGAATATGTAGCGTTAATGTCCCGGGTATATCGGGCGGAAAAAGAGATGTCCCAGAGTGAGCTTGCGGAGCTATGCGGCATCGGTCAGGTTGTATTATCCTATCTGGAAAAAAGGCAGTGGGATAAAGTTTCAGAAAAAAACATTGCATCGGTTCGAGACAAGATTTATGAATTAAAGCTTCAGCCGTCTGTAAAAGTGGGGGAAACAGATGGCATATGATTTTGACGAATTAAACAACCGATTATTTTCAGCCATTGATTATTATGTCAGGTCATGGTTGCCAGAGGGTCGACAAGAGAGGCGTCACTGGGTAGCAATAAATAAAACAAGAGCCGACAGTCATTTAGGCAGTTTCAAGGTCGATATGCAAAGCGGGTCGTGGAAGGATTATGCTACCCAGGATACTGGAACTGATTTGATTTCCCTATACGCATATTTGTTCTGCAACAATCAACAGGGCGAGGCATACAAGATATTAAAATCAGAGTCAGGAATTCAAATTCCAGTTGCATCGATTTCGTCAGTCAAGGCACAGAGCAAGAAAAAGAATTTTAATACTACATTTGATAATCTTGTTGAGCAAGGGAAAACAATTTGCTTGCCTGTGCCTGAGGATGCCCCGCCGTATTTAGGTGCCTATAAAATCGATGAAGAGTATATTTCACTGGTAGACGAAAACAAAAAGCCGATAACAAATAGTAAACAATTAAAAACCTATTTTTATAGAAATGAGAATGGGGAGTTAATGTTTATCGAGTATCGGTTTCAATTTACTGACCGACCAAAAGAAATTCGCTATGCCACTTGCTGGCGCAACAATTCCACGCAGAAAACCAGTTGGGAAAAGTGTAATTTAAAAGACAATAGACCAATTTACAATTTAGAAAATCTGACGAAGTATCCGCATAAAACGGTTTTAGTGACTGAGGGTGCCAAGTGCGTTGAAGCTGTGAAATGGCAGTTTAATAAATTCTTTTCAGATATAGCAGAGTGGCCATTTATACCAATAAGTTGGTGCGGTGGTGTCAATGGAATCGGTAGGACAAACTTTGAGCCATTAAAAAATCGACAAATAATATACTGGCCGGATAATGACGAGCCGGGTAAAGATGCAATGCGGAGTTTGTCATTAGATTATATTGGTATAGTTATGGATATCGATGAGGGTTTGTATGAAAAGGGTTGGGATGTAGCCGATTTAATTCGAGATGGTGGCAGTGCAATCAGTTTTGTAAATGAAAAAATAACACCGAAAACTGATGTCAATGTAATTCCCAGAGTTCCGCTTGAACGGTTTCCAGATATAGACGAGAAATTCAGGTTATTAGGCACGATTGAAAATCTTGAGGCTATGTTGAAATTCTATAAATATGAAATATTTTTCAATGTAATTTCATTAGATTTTGACTGTCGGATAGAAAGCAAGATTTTCAAGGAACAAGGCTATTTAGGGTCGTTCCATTCACGCGTTGTGTCCAGATGTAAAAAGAACAAATTACCGATTACAGAGGGAGTTTTAAATGGATATTTAGACGAAATTTCAATGCGTTACAAGAAAAACCCCCCATTGTATTGGGTCAATGCCAAGCGTTGGGACGGAGTTAACAGAGTAAATAAAATAATCGATGCAGTAATACCGACAAGTGGTTTCAATGAATATTTAAAAACAGCACTGATAAAGAAGTGGTTAATAAGTGCCTATGCGGCGTTGGTGCGAGAGGACGGAGACGATTTCAGGACGAGAGGTGTATTAGTATTTCAAGGTAAACAAGAGTCGGGTAAATCAACATTTTTTAGAAATTTGATGGGTGGTAATTTAGATTGGTTTTATAACGGAGTTACATTAAATGCAGAAATCAAGGATAGTTTGATAGAGGCAAATAGTTTTTGGATTGTAGAATTAGGGGAAATAGAAAACACCACAAAAAGAAATCTATCGGCGTTGAAGGCATATTTGACCAACAATAAAACAGTTATACGGATGCCGTATGCTCGAAAAAAAGAGACGATTTGGAGACGCACTGTATATTGTGGTGATGTGAACCAAGACGAATTTTTATATGACCAGACAGGGAACACAAGGTTTTGGAGTATACCCGTTGAAAAGCTATTAGATATTTCAGACATCGATATGCAACAGATGTGGGCAGAGGTCAGGTATTTATATGAAAAAGCAATCATAAATAAAGAAAAATATATTTGGTGGTTATCACCAGTGGAAGTCGAGCTATTAAACGAAAGCAATTCCGATTTTGAAATCCGAGATTCGATTGAAGATTTAATTGGTAGTAAATTAGATTGGGGAAGCGATTATCTGGTGCCAAAAACACCAACGGATATTTTGTTCGATTGTGGAATAAGAGAGCCATCGACAGCACAATTAAAAAAGGCTGGTTTCATATTACGCAAACTATTAAAATTAGATAAAGCACCACCTAAGGACGCATTCGGTGTCAGGTATTATAATGTCCCGACATTAAAATCAGGGCAACCTCAATATGTTGGGGGGGGGTATTATAATGACTGATTTAAAATACAAAACAATTAGTGAAAAATAAGAAAATTATAAAATGTAACAAATTGTGTATAGATTTCTATACACATTTTGTCGGTATGTATAGAAAACTATACATAATGCACTTAAATGTGTCCATTATTATGGACAAAATCGAAAAAAGTGTCCATAAAAATGGACAGATTGCCAAAAAGCCTGTATTGGTGCGGGTTTACAGGATTGCCGAATGCCGACAAATGAAGTATTTGGTCAAAATGTAAAATTTTGTGTCCATAAAATAGGACACTGCGGTGTTGTGTGTGGTAAAAACACCACAAATATATAAAAATGTGAGGTGTTTTTACCACACAGAGCCGAAAACCCGCACCAACAGCGGATTTACAGAGCTTGATTTTTAGAGGGAGTGCCGACAAATGAAGTTTTTGCTATTTTCGTGGGGTATTTTTACCCCACATAAAGGATGACGGATATTAATTTATGATTTTTTTCAAACTCCGCAAACCCGCACCAATTGTGCGTTTAGGGGATTAGTAGTAAATTTAAATCTATATTTACTACATTTGGCACACTTTTTGCTACTTATACTGATAGATATAGCAAATCGAAAATCACAGCGGCTCTTAAAAATCAAACATAGAAGTGAAAACAGAGGAAAGCCTGCAAGAGCAGGCAACAAAGAAAACCCGACCTGCCGGGTAAAGCAGAGAGAACCAAAACAGAAAAAATAAAAAATTCCATAGGAGGACACAATGGAACGATTTAAAAAAGCGTTAATATACGCAGGATTTAGCACACTAAACAGAGTGGCAGTCATAATGAAAGGCTACTCAAAATTAAACAAAGCAACCGACAGATTGCGTTACTTAAACTCAAAACTCTACTGGCACTACTTGGAACTTAACCAAAAGGAAACGGCGGGCTTATAGCCCGCCAGGAGGACGCAATGAAAGATTTAAACTACGAAAAAAAATTATTTGAAAGAGCCATAGAAATTGACGCAGAATTTGAAAATCTAAATAGAAATTTCAGTGGCATCTGGTTACACCACGAAGTCGATGAAATGCTCATCCACCTGAAAAAAAGAAAGAAGTATATAATGGATAACATAGAATACTACAAGACCTGGGATAAAGCCAAAATGAAAATATTCCAGTCACATATGAAAGGACTAAATGACACAATCAAAAAGGTTAAAAACAGACAGAGAATAAACTGGGCAAATGACAAAGAAATTAGACAACAGTCAAGAGATGCCATATTTAGTTTGATTGAAAAACAGATTCCTGAAATCAAAAGAAATAAAGGAGCGGGCTTATAGCCCGCCCCAGGAGGACGAAATGAAACACTTAGACGAATATTCAGATAGAGTCCAGCAGCTTTACAATCAGGCTGAAGTTGAACTAAAAACAAATGGCTTTGAACACTGTAGCAGTGATTATGACGCGGCACATTTTAGTAATGGCGACCATCATATATTTATATTCTATACCAGTAATTACCTAAGAACTTGCGATTTAGAATATGGATATATGGACAGAGACGATAATTACACAAAGTGTAATTCAATAAAAGAAACTATTAAAAAATATAAAGAAGAGGCGGGGTTATAACCCCGCCCATTGGAGGACACAATGGAAGCAACAGATTGGGTAAAGAGTATCCACAAGAAAGCATTTAATAAAAATATGGCTTGGGGAATGGCAGACAAGATATTCCCTACAGATTACGAAAAAGACGAAACTAAAAGCGCAGGTGCTGGATATAATGTATACAGACACTATAAGCTAAATCCAGATTGCTGGATAAGCGACCTAGGAACCAGACTTGAAATTAATATAGGTAACACAACCATCAATATTTGGATTGATGAAAATTATCATCAATTTGTAACAGAATGGGCGGGGTTATAACCCCGCCCATTGGAGGACACAATGGCAAGACCAAACAACATAATCAAAGTTTACTATGTCTACTATTACGAAAGTGGACGCAGTTATTATAGTTTATTACCCAGAGGGGGATTGAAAAGCGCATACGCCACCGATGACGGTGGACGATGGTTTGTATTACCCAAAGGATTTATAGCAACCGAAACACGATGGGGAGAGCCAATAATAGCAGATAAGTATGGTGGGTATGGACACAGCTCAAGTCCTTTGTGCATTCGTAAAGGCAAGCTCTCATTTATGAGTTACGATGGAATCGAATACCTAAGATTAGCCAAAAAATCAGAATACAAAACAGGCAAAAAAAGACCATGCAAGACTATCAAAAGAACAAAAAAAATATTCTATGATATGTCAAAAACAATAAAATCAGAGGCGGGCTTATAGCCCGCCCCTGGAGGACACAATGGAAAAAAGACAACACGAAACATTAAGCATAAACGAGTTACTCTCAAGCCTGCTGGTATTAGAAACCGAAACAATTAAGGTAGGCAACCTCACAGAAAAATTAGAAAACTTGCATCATGAAATCGGAACAATCCAAAGGTTGCTTGAGGATCCCGAAATAGAACAGATAGACGAGTTCAGAAGGACAATCAAAAAGGCAATCAACTTTCTAAACGGTATATATAAAGGTTATCAAAAGGAAATAATTCATACTTTCAAGTATATCGAGGAAAACTTCAAAAAGGACGAGGCGGGCTTATAGCCCGCCAGGAGGACGCAATGGAAGACATAAAAGAATTTAAAGAAAGAGCACTGTGGCTGATAAAAGAGTATTATAAAGAGGCTTATCCATGCGTACAAATATTAGAACCATACCACTGGATTGTAACCTGCGGAGCATACACAGTCGGAGCGGACGATAAAACCAACATAGTTGAACTTGAAAACAAATATTTCCCAACGCTGTGGACAGAAGAACGTGCTATGGAATTGGTTCAGAGTTTGAAAGCAATCGATGGAGAAGGAAAGCCTGCCAAAGTTGAAATGATACGAAAAAAAAAATGGTATCAAGACAGAATAAATGAATATATAGAAATACTTGATATTATGAAAAAAAATGAAAATCAAGGGGCGGTTTAAACCGCCCCCATTGGAGGACACAATGAAACTGAAACTAAGAGAACTAAAATTTCTATCAAAAAAACAGATAGAAAGGCTGGAAGTAATGGGTATGGACACTGCGTTCATATCCACAGAGATTAGAAATTCCCTGACATTTTATGCAAACGACAAGAGGCATCCGCTTGCCATCCACTGCAATGAAGACGAAATTAAGGTCAGGACACTTGAGTCGGAAAAAATCTACTTCACTTGTAACATACTGGATGACGCAATCAGCTATTGTGAAGAGCTGATACTACTGAGGGAGGCGCAATGAGACTGAAAGACAAAAACGGAATTGAAATCAATAATGGGGATATTGTTATTATCTCTGGTGGATATTTCAAAAACAGCAACGGATTGCACAAAGTAAAACACACGCCAGGCGATGAAGGTTGGGGGGGAAACTGGTATAGACTAATCAAAATCAATAAAGACGGAACCCCAAAAAATGGTAAATATAATCTTGAAAGCTGGCCCCTAATCAGCTACACAACCAGTAGAGAAAAATCAAGATTACAGATGGAACACGACCGCGTTAACGCACAGATTGAAATCATAAGGGATCCTAAATGGAAAACGATGGATAAAAATTTTTCAATAGAAATCGATTGCAATCCAAATGCAGAAGTTGGAGTTGCAAGGTTATATCAAAACACGGTCACACAAAAATATTGGGTTTGGTTTGAAACCCACCGTGGATGGCAGAGGCATATCGTCCCAGATAAACTGGTTGAGGAATTTCTACATTCCAAAGAAATAATCGATGGCATCAAAATAAAAGGCAATTGGAACATAATAATCTACGGGCAGCTGTATTAAAAGGAGACGCAATGAAAACAAAAATCAGACGAGCATTAGCGATGACGGGGTATAAAAAATACCCCGAAGAGATTATCAAGGCAATACCAGAGGGTGTTATCGATAGATTATCTACGGTGTTATTGGCAAAGCTAATCGAGGCAAATCAAGCCATCTATTATGCAGGGCAAAGGAGAGAGGAGGACAAAATAAGTGAATTTCTTGGCATCCCAAGTGATGTTCATCTTTACACTTATCTAAATGACAACCATCCGCACCCAAATTACATTATAGGGTATAGTGACATACCAAGTCGAAAAAATCAATAAGGGAGTCAAAATGCAAGTAATGTTAGCGACAGATTTAAAGGACATAGACGGGGTAAAATTCCCCGTCTATGCATCACCAAAAATTGACGGAATTAGAGCATACATCAAAGACGGAGTGGTTTATAGCAGGTCGGGTAAACCGATACCGAACCAATTGATACAAGCCAAATATGGCAATAATCACGGTTTTGATGGCGAATTATTTTATGATGGCGGGGATTTTTCAAAGACTACATCAATTGTGTTATCCCCCACAAAACCTATCGACAATATCAAATTCGTATTTTTCGATAGATGGGACAGAAATATAGGTTTCGAGCAGTGGTATTATTTCCACAGATGCTCGGCTATTACAGCAGACTTTTTCCCCATCACACAGACTGAAATAGTGTCAAAAAAAGACCTACTGAGATACGAACAGGACACTCTGGACAAAGGCTACGAGGGAGTTATGATACGATACCCCGATAGCCTCTACACGCAGGGCAGGTCGACAGAGCTATTAAAAATGAAAAGATATTTGGAGAGTGAGGCGGAGGTTATCTGTGCTAAATGCCGAAATAATATAATGAAACACTTGGTAGTAAAAGATATTCACACAGGCGTTGAGTTCAACCTAAGTTCTGGGTTCACAGCAGAGATGAGAGAGGATTTCTACGATGTAACAGCATTTTTTAGGAACGGATATGTAGCAGTATACAAATATCTTGGACTCGGAAATAATGGAAAACCAAGGCACCCAGTGTTTCTGGGAACAAGATGGGTGGGGGATTTATGAGTTCACACCTAAAAGGGATGGCAAGGCAATTTTTACATGGACATCGAGAAGAAACCACAGAGTTTTTTATGGATATTCACACCCTATGTTGCTCTTGCGGTGGTCCCCAGATAGACCCCCAAAAAACAAGTAAAGTGTTAAAAAGTAGTTTCACTACAATAAACGCATTTATGTTATTTCCCGGTGATTTGATTTGCAAATATTGTCAAGAATTATTAGAAAAACGAGAGCTGAGATTCAAGACAATTATTTGCAAATCACCGGGTAATGTGGAAGTAATAGAAAGGCAGGAAGTATTAGACAAATTAAGAAACCCACCAAAAGAGTTTGTTATCAGCATAGCATATTCATTTAAAAAACACCACTGGTTACACGCGGGGCTATCAAATAGGGAACGGATTTTAATTGGGACTGATGACAAGATGGTTGAGTTTGTTCCCAAAGAGCATACACAGATATTAAATGCTATTGAAACTATGAAATCACACGGAGTTTCAAGTCGAGAAATTGAGGCAGGGCATTATCACCCGGCTACTTATGAAAAAGTTGGTGGGGTATTTTTAGAACAAATAAACAATATCCTGCAACCTCATCGACCCACAGGTTTAGTGGAACTACTTGTAAAAATAGTTCCATCAAAAGAAAAAAAAGAAATTATAAAAAGAGAGGTAATAGAGATGATAGAGAATATCGACAAAGAAGCGGCTGAGTATTTGTCCCTACTGGCACAGCACTCACAATATCGCAGAGAGCGAGGTAAAGAATTTTGGGACGGATTTTTCCTATATCGCATAAATAGGGTTTCAAGATTAAACCTCCCAGAAATGACAGACAAATTAATGGGAATGCTTGATATCCCAGCTACTTCGGCTGGTGAACACATCATACCTGTATTAAACAGTTTCGATTTAGAAAAACAAAAAGAAATTGAAACAACAATTAGAGAAAAGAGCAAATTAATTGTTGCGTTATGTTATCAAATTCTAAAAGAAAGGAGAGAGACAAAATGAGAAAAGAATATGAATTAACAATAAGAACAAAGGCACCACTGGCTCATGGGGCATTTTCGGATGGTGTGTCAGCTGGGAATTATACAAAATTCCGTAGAGAACCGATTGTGTCATTGCCAGGTTACCCACGCGTCCCTGTAATTTCAGGGAACGCAATCAGGGGAGTTTTGAGACGATTGATAATGAGGGAACTATTCCAGAAAACAAGTATCGAGGAATTCAAAGAGGCATTAGGCGAGACCAAAGGCAAACGAGCATGGGATAGAGTTTATGCTATGCTGTGCATTGGTGGAACAATAGAAGCCGCAGAGCAAGAAATAAACACAGCAGAATTGAGAGATATGAGAAAAGAGTTCCCTGCTCTGTCGGTATTAGGTTCGGCAATGTATAGTCAATTAATGCCCGGTATGGTTCAGATTGGATTTGCGTTTCCATTATGTAAAGAAACATTAGAAGCTGGGATTTTTGATAAAACCGTATTTTATGCCATTCCAATAATACCCGCAGAGGATTTATTAACAGAGGTCGGATTAGTGCGTCATGTGGACAGAGAAAACTCAGACCCTGAAAATAGCAAGGTATCACCAATGCCATATACAGTTGAGGCATTAGCAACTGGAACGATACTGAAAACAAAAATCAGTTTTCAACCGATGGCTACCGATTTAGAAATATCCTGTATTAGACACGGATTTGAAATGTTAACTACACTTGG
>Ga0099364_10000701_pt1 | contig 56958 bp, 48 predicted proteins | sample TergutTh196P3_FD_73070 | JGI IMG/M metagenome (GOLD analysis project Ga0099364, IMG submission 73070) | Microcerotermes parvus P3 segment gut microbial communities from Pointe-Noire, Republic of the Congo - Th196 P3 | ecosystem: Host-associated > Arthropoda: Insects > Digestive system > Gut ... | reverse complement strand
AATTCAATTTACAATTTACGGATTTACGATTTACCGTCATTGCGAGCCACGCAGTGGCGAAGCAATCTATTTGCTATTGTGGATTGCTTCGGGCGTTGCCCTCGCAATGACGTTTCGCTATTCACTAATCACTAATCACTATCGGGCGACGCATGCCTCGCCCCTACTAATCACTATTCACTAATCACTATCCACTATGGCACATCCCTCACACACCGCAGGGCGAACCCGTTATTCTTAGGGTTGTAGTGGTACGGGACGAGACTCAACCCAGCGTAGGTCAGGACGAACCCATTCGCGATGCTCTGCTCTGAGGACGACCAGTAGCTCGAACGCTCATCCGTCAGAAAGCTCGCGCTCGCAGTAAAGCGGGAGCCCCCCCAGGTTCCGCCACGAGGAACGTGGGTTGCTGCAGTATTAGCTGCATTGGTGCCGGAAGTGTAAGATTGACCGTCGATTACTGTGGATGGATTGCGACTGGTGGTGCCACCCATGAGCGTAAACAAATTTTGAAAATCCTCAGCTGTTGGCACTCGCCAATCACCCGGACAAAGAATATCCGCATACTGCATCACCGCACACCACGAAAAGTAATGCCCCGGAAACGCATTGGTAGCACCAACAAGCGTAGAGTTGTTTCTACAATCCGAAATAAAGTTGCTAGATGATCCACCGTTATAGGCAGTTTTGTTGCATTGCGGCGAAACAACCAAATCCGACCAGGTCTGCGATGCCACACCTGCACGAGCCGGAATAGTCCATACAGTATCTGTTACGGGACCTCCCGAAAGGATTCTTGCACTGTCTCTATTCACAAAATCGCAGCCGCGTGGTGGCGGCATGGTCACAATATGCTTTCCGCTGGTATTAGCCGTTGTTGCCGTTCCACAAGAGTTGGTTGCTACTGCATAGTAGAATACACCGTCGGTGTTTACAACATCATTTGGCGGATCGAAAGTGTTGCCTGTGGCTCCGCTCACGGCTGTGCCGCTTGTTCCTGCTGCACTGCTCGCCGATGTGCTCGAATACCACTGAATAGTAGGCGTTGGAGTGCCTGCGGGTAGCGGACTGACGGTGAGCGTAGATGCAAAGGCGACGTTTTGCGTTGTGGTTTGGTCGCCTGTGGGAGTAACGTTGCCGATAGTAGGTGCTGCGTTAACGGTGATATTTTGCGTGCTTGGAGCACTTGTGCCACAAGCGTTGCTTGCCGTTACCGAAATAGCCAAACTGCCTGTTGTAGTGCCTGCATTGGTAATGTCGATGGTGGTGCCATCGCTGCCGTCGTGGGTCATACTTCCCGGAACAGTCCAATTATAGGTCGCTGCACCGCTCACAGCAGCAATGCTCGCTGTAAACTCAGCTCCCGTGCAAACAGGATTGTTGCTAAACGCTATGGTTCCGGGTGTGGCAGGTATTGGTGGTGCCAAAGTGATGCTGCCGTGTAGTAACTCTACGCCGCAGGTATTGCTCACGGTATAGTGGTAGGTGCCGGCATTTGTTGGTGCTCCTTTAATGGAAACAGGAAACGCGTATTCCCGGTCGCCGAGCGGAGTCGAGGCGTCGCCCGAAACCGTGATGCCCGGAGGAGGATTTTCAAAAGAATGGATGCGTGTCTCGTTCGTCCACCAAGTGACGATCAGGGTTTTAGCTATTACCGAAGGAAATACGATATCATCTATTGACTCGCCAGGGCAGAGAATTTGATGCAAAGGGGCGTCAGGACACCATTGCGGAATAGGACAATACGCAAAACTTTGGGTTGCAAAACTTGCGACAAGGATTAAGGTTAGGGTGATTTTTTTCATAGGTATTTTATGGTTTATGTTTTATGATTTATGATTTAGGGCAATAAAAAAAGCGGACTTTCAAATCCGCTATCAAGGTATTACGAAACCCAACTCACAAATAAGATAAGCCCGCAATTGCAGGCGTCCACTTATTCTTGTGAGTTTGAAAGTTCGTAATTTTCGATAGCAAGAATTAGCAAATCGCTATTGTTTATTTATATTTTCGTTTATTTCATAATTGGTTTTTGGTTAAAATTTTTGCAAAGATACGAAAAATTTTTGAAATAGCGGGAAAAAATACGTTTTTTATTACTTTTTGGAGACCCAAAAAAGTTTGAGTTCAGAACCTCTCCAAAAGTGCATCATCTACTATATTCGGCAAGGTAATTTTCAAATTGGGTTCTATGTTCATCGCTCGTTTGATGGCAAAAATCGCACCGGGATTGCGTGCCCACGAACGTCTCGAAATACCGTTGTTCACGTCCCAAAACAACATGGATTTTAGTCTGCGTTCGGCATCAGCAGAACCATCTAAAACCATACCAAACCCGCCGTTGATGACCTCGCCCCAACCTACGCCACCGCCGTTGTGAATGCTCACCCAAGTCGCACCTCGAAACGAATCGCCAATCACATTGTGAATCGCCATATCCGCTGTAAAGCTCGACCCATCGTAGATATTCGAAGTCTCTCTGAACGGCGAATCCGTTCCCGAAACATCGTGATGATCGCGACCTAAAACAATCGGTGCGGAAATTGCTCCGACTTCAATCGCCTGATTAAACGCTTCCGCAATTTTCATGCGACCCTCCGCATCGGCATACAGAATGCGGGCTTGAGAACCGACAACCAATTTATTTTCTTTCGCTCCGCAAATCCAACGGATATTATCTTGCATTTGTTGTTGGATTTCCACAGGCGATTTTTCGGACATTTCTGCCAAAACGTCCATCGCAATTTGATCCGAAATATCTAAATCCTCCGGTTTGCCCGAAGTGCACACCCAACGGAACGGTCCGAACCCGTAGTCGAAACACATCGGTCCCATAATATCTTGCACATAAGACGGATATTTGAAATTCCCTTTTTCGTTCAAAATATCTGCACCCGCACGACTTGATTCCAACAAAAATGCATTACCATAATCGAAAAAATAGGTGCCGTTTTTTACGCAAGTGTTTACGGCATTCACGTGTCTTTTCAAGGTTTCCTGAACTTTTTGCTTGAACAATTCCGGTTGTTCTGCCATCATTTTATTGGATTCCTCAAACGTTAATCCAATCGGATAATAACCGCCCGCCCAAGGATTGTGCAGCGAAGTTTGGTCGGAACCCATATCCACTTTAATGTTATTTTTCGCACAATATTCCCATAAATCCACGACATTACCTTGATACGCAAACGAGCGAACACCGTTTTGATTTTGCACCTCTTTCACACGTGAAAAAAGTTTGTCCAAATCGTCATGAACCTCATCTACCCAACCTTGCGAATGACGCGTGTGCGTGGCCTTCGGATTAATTTCTGCCGTAATCGAAACACAACCTGCAATGTTTCCCGCCTTAGGTTGTGCACCGGACATACCACCCAATCCCGATGTAACGAATAATGGGGTTTGTTGTAGGGGCGAGGCATGCCTCGCCCTTACGTTGCCACTTGTCGCAGTCATTTGCTGTAGTTTTCGCATCGCATTCATCACCGTAATCGTTGTCCCATGCACGATTCCCTGTGGTCCGATGTACATGTATGAACCCGCCGTCATTTGTCCGTATTGCGTTACGCCGAGTGCGTTGAAACGTTCCCAATCGTCGGGTTTGGAGTAATTCGGAATCATCATACCGTTCGTAACCACTACGCGTGGTGCGTCTTTGTGAGACGGGAACAAGCCCATCGGATGCCCGCTATACATGACCAACGTTTGCTCATCGGACATTTCCGAAAGGTATTTCATCGTGAGCAAATACTGTGCCCAATTTTGGAAAACCGCACCATTCCCGCCATACGTGATGAGTTCGTGCGGATGTTGTGCCACAGCATAATCCAAATTATTTTGGATCATCAGCATGATTGCCGCAGCCTGCTTGGATTTCGCAGGGTATTCATCAATCGGACGAGCATACATTTTGTAAGTCGGACGAAAACGATACATATAAATTCTGCCGTATGTTTCCAACTCTTGCTTGAATTCAGGCAAAAGTTCGGCATGATGTTTCGGATCGAAATAGCGTAACGCATTGCGAAGTGCTAATTTTTTTTCATCGGCAGTTAAAATATCTTTACGTTTGGGTGCGTGATTCACGCTTGTATCATACGTTTGCGGAGACGGCAAACTGTCGGGAATACCTTGACGAATTTGATTTTGAAAGTCGGACATAAATCTTTTTTTTTTCGACAAAGATACAAAAAATTTTGAAAATAGCAAGGAAAGTTTTTCAGACTTTATTTCGTGGAAAACGTAAACGAAAACTTAAACATAAAATTATCCTCTACCCTATCGTAAGCATAAGCACCGTAGCGATAGTAAACACCTGCACCAAAGCCGGCGTACATGGCTCCGAAATAATTTAATTTGAGAATTTGATCGATTTGGAATCCCGATTCATAAAAACCTTTTTCTTTGGTTTGGAATGCTATGTCTTGCTGATATTCGGGGTGCGACAGTCTCCCCCACCCCATATTGTGATGTATCGTGAAATGCGGTTGAAATTTTTTAATCCGAAGGAAAAGAGAACCGAAATTATGCGAAAAAAACAGGTGTGCATATTGGTCGGATAAAAATTCATATTTTTTCATCGTTTGAAAATAATTCGGCACAAAAATCATCCATCTTTTGTCAAAACTTCCTTCGCCTGTATACAGCAATCCATAAGGCAAAGAGCGATCTGCCATACCCGCATCCACACGAATTTTCGACTCGCCTAAAATTTTCCACGTAAACGATTTATCCACTCGAATTTCAATCTTGTTAAAGTCTAATTCGCCATCCAAAAATCCGTCTATCCCTCGACTATAATTCAGATGAATGATCGGGAAACGTGTCCCCAGACTTACCCGCTGTGTGGACGTTCGGGCAAATCGTTCGCCGAAAGCATATCGCAATCCGACATTCAAACTTGAGTATTGGTAATTGGTCGAATCGCTGAACGTGCCGGATTGAAAGGCATAATCGTACAACGGATTAACCAGAGTTTGATTCAATACGATATTAAATTTGGCATATCGAAACGCTCGAAATCCAAATCCCACCGCCTTTTCCTCGATTTGATCCATCTGCGAAGCCGTATAATTTCTGAAATCGTAAACGCTGTTATGCCCCGTGTACAGTGCTGTTCGACCGGTTTCCCGAAGGGTGTTTTGGTAGCTCACACGCAAATCTATTTCATGTATTCGGTTGATAGTCCAAACGCCCTCTCCGCCGTATTTCCACAGCTTATCTCTAATACCATACCCAAAAAATCCGCCCACCGAAAAATGTTTGGAAATTCTTTCATTCGTCATCAGACCAATGCCCGGTCGCCATCCCTCAAATTCATTCATAACAAACGTTTTCGAGAAATCGATATCGAAACCTTTGACCGGAATTTTGCCTTGTATAAATTTTTCGAAAAAGGTTGTAAACCTGTCGAAATCGTACACTTCGCCGATGCTGTCCAAAAATTGATAGGTCGCCATTTCCATAGAATCTAAGGGAGCAATCCGCCGTTGATTCCAAAATGTGCTGTCTTGAAAATTTGCCATCGCATCTAAAATAATTTGGTCAATCGAAAAACTGCTTCTACTCAAATCGGGGAAAAGTTCAACGTTGTCTATGTAACTTCTTCCTCGCATCAAAAGTGCCGCCGCATCTTTGCTGCTGTCAACAGTCGCTTGTATTTGACCAAACGAAATTTCAAAATTAAGTTGTTCGGGAAACCATTGTGTATCGTTCAAAAACACGTATTGTTGTTGAATTTTCATATTAAGCAATCCCGGTTCTGCCGGTTCGGCAATCACATTTTGCACGGCATATTTATTTGTGTTGATTTGTAATACACCTTTCAAACCATCAATGTTTCTGCCCCGTTTGGGACGAAACGAAATCACAAAAACCGTATCTCGATTTTGAAAAATCGTATCTTCGATATTGAAAAAATAATGATTGGTGCTACCACGACTGATGGGATTCAGATATTTAATATCCAAGATTTGAAAATGGTCGCCATAAAACGAAAACGGCTGAAAATCGGTTGCTAAAAACGGAAGTGTGAAGTTTTGAAAACCTGCTGTTCTCGTACTCAAAATCGTTTCCTGACTTCGATTCGGATAACGATATTTGCGTTCGGTAGTGGTTTCCGTAAGGAAAAAATAGCCGCCACGAAAACTTTCTCTGATCCGGTTTTGAATACTGTCGCCTTTTGTTGGCGTATCATTAGTAACAAAATCAGCAATAATTTTATTGTGAGATTGGTAGGTAAACGATCTGACATTTTCGGGATTATTGATTTTTCGATTCGCTGAAACACTCCGAATAATGCGGTCTGCAGGATTTTCTCCGGCAACGATGGTAACGCTTTGCAAATTCAAATTCGTTTGACTCAAACTTATTTGCATTCGGTTCGGATTGTTCACAGAATCCATTGCAATTTGTTTTCTTTCGTAACCGACATAACTGAACAATAATGTTTTTACAGGTGTTGCGGATTCATACCTGAAATTTCCGTCAATGTCTGTGGTTACGCCCAATCGAGGGTTGTCGTTGATTCGGATATTGACAAACGCCAACGGTTCTTTGGTTCTTTCGTCGACAACTTTACCTCTGATTGCATATTGAGCAATTGCAACGTGAACAGAAAACATTAATATACCAAAAATCAGTAGTCGCATTCTTTTTTTTTGAAAGGAGATTGCAAAGATACGAAAAAATTTTGTATCTTTGCAGGGTTGAAATTAAAATTAAATATCTTTTTTATACCATGACTTTAGTAATTTTAGCTGCCGGAATGGCAAGCCGTTTTGGAAGTTTGAAACAAATTGAAGGACTTGGACCTTCCGGAGAAACCCTTATTGATTATTCTATCTACGACGCTATTCGTGCGGGTTTCAGCAAAATTGTCCTTGTGATTCGTGAGGCTACACATGAACATTTTGCAAAAACATTTACCGAAAAATATGGCGATAAAATCAAATTTGAATTTGTCGATCAGGAGTTGTACAAAATTCCCAAAAATTTTGAGTATTTGCCGGAACGTCAGAAACCATGGGGCACCGGACATGCTGTGCTCATGGCAAAAGACGCTGTTGAAGGTTCTTTTGTTGTGATTAATGGTGATGATTTTTACGGAAAAGAGGCGTTTTTGGATATCGTTAATTATTTCAAAACCATCGAAAACACCAACGATTTTTGTATGGTCGGTTATGCTCTGAATCAAACGCTTTCCGACTACGGAACCGTGTCGCGTGGCGTTTGCGAATTAGACGAAAAACAACGTTTGAAAAGTATTACAGAACGTGTTTCTATTCAACATCTCAACGAAAAAATCGTCTATATTGATGAAGCAGAAACTAACGAACTACCTGAAAATACAATAGTTTCCATGAATTTTTGGGGATTTCAAAAATCGCATTTTGAAATTTTGGAACAAGGTTTTTACGATTTTTTGAAAGAGCATTCCAAAGAATTGAAATCCGAATATTATATTCCTACATTGGCGTCGTTGCTGATGCAGCAAGGGTCGCATTGCGATGTGCTTGCTTCAAACGCCGAATGGTTTGGTATCACTTACCAAGAGGATGTTTCCAATACCAAACAACGTTTGGCGGATTTAACCGAAAAGGGTGTTTATCCAACGCCGATTTGGGGCAAATAATCTACCGATTAATCGGTTCACTACATAAAAAACAGCAACAAGATATTGACTCCAACAATAATGCAAAGTGCCCATGTCAGTGCACGTGAGAAACCTTTGCGATTGCCTGAAAATCCGATACCATAAGCCAATTTCAACGCATTACTGCTGATGATGGCTTGAAATGTAGCAAGCCCGATCATGGTGTTGGTTACATCATATTTGCCATCGAAAAGCGTGAGCAAAAACGGCGTAATATCTCCAATTCCGGACAGTACCGACAATACATTCAACCCCATCGTTCCGAAATATTCGATCGTATATTTGGTCGCAATCGTAAACACTATAAACAACAAAGCGAAAATCAACGCCACTCTGAATTCCAGAGGGTTTTCATCCACTTTGGTTTCTTCGTGATAGATGATCTCTTCTCGCTTTCGTTGATAAAAGTGCAGAAACGCTGAAATACTGCCACAAACCGCAATCATAATCAAGAAGTATACCAACATTTTGGCAAACAATACTTGATTAAAAATCGCCACAATTACCAGCACACGCACATACATCATACAAATCGCCGCAATCACTGCTGCTGCGTATTCTTTCACATCTTGTTCGCCGGCTGTTTTACATTTTTTGGCTAAAATCACAACGGTTGCCGTGCTGCTGTATATCCCGCCCAGTATGCCCGAAAGCATAATACCCGACTTCGGAAATACAAATTTATTCAACAAATACGACGAATATGAAATGATTGAGATGACCACTGTTGCCAACCAAATTTTGTACGGTGTGAGCGAAATACCCTCTACAATCGGCGTATCCGGAAGCATCGGTAAAATAATTCCAACGATCAGAATAAATTTGGCTAACGTTACAAATTCGTCATTATTGAGTCTTTTGGCGAAATTGATAAATGTTTCTTTCATTTCGGTAATCAACAAAATGATCACCACCACCAACAGCGAAAGCCACATAGGTTGCGTAATCACGAGCGGTGCCATACAATACGTGAGGAATGCCGTGATAATTGCAGTGATGCCGTAGCGTTTGAAATGATACATTTTGAGAGCATAATTTGCGGTCAAAATAACGCCCAAAATCAAACCTCCTCCGGCGTACAGCGACATACATTGCGGTTCTAAGATGTACAGAATAAATCCTAAAATCCCGATGAGCGTAAACGTTCGGTCGGATCCAAAAAACTTTTTACTGTTACTTTGTAAATTAATTCGGCGTTGCGACAACCCGATTAGTAACGAAAATACGGTTACTAAAAAGAAGTTGATAAAATCTTGCGGTAAGGAATCTATATATTCTTTCATGTTATTTCTATTTTAATAAAATACGCCATTCGGCAAATATCCAAGCCATTTCATTACGGTTTGTCCCCAGATGAACAACACAATCCATGCGATTATCATCATGGTGAAACCGAATTTGAATGTGTCTGCCCAACTGTAATGGTTGGTTCCGTAGAGCAATACGGCGGGCTTGCTGTTGAACGGCAACACGTAAACGTGTTCGATCAACAACGCCACAGGCACTGCCAAGCTCACAATCGGGAACCCGAATCGCTGTGCTATACCAATGGCAATCGGTATAAAAATCAAGCAACGCATGGTTTTCGATTGGAAAATTAACGCACTGAACAGCATCGCTCCGGTGATGATGGTAAACAAGATCCAAAACGGTGTGTCGTCGGTAAGTCCCCAACGTGTGAACAGCGTGTCTATCATGGTTCCTGCGAGATTCGTGCTATCTAAACCCGATCCGAGTGTGTAAGCACCTGCCGAGAAAAGCAGTAAATGCCAAGGCACGTCTACATCGTTCCACTTCACAATTCCGATGCCCGGCGTGAGTGCAATCACAGCACCAATAAAGGCTACAGCGGTTTCGCTAATGTTGTGAAACGAACCTTTGGTGGTCCACATAAACAACACGCCAACGAAAATCGCGACAGCTTTGTATTCCACAAATTTCATCGTGCCGAGTTTGTGCAACTCTTCTTTCAAACGTTGCATTCCGCCTTGAATTTGCGGAACAGACTCCCCTTTTTTCAGTGGAAAATAAATTTTTGTTCCGACAATCCAACCGATGATAACCAAAAGCAAGCACATCGGAAATGCCACCACAAACCACTGTTGATAGCCAAACAAACCGCCTGCTCCGATGATCATTGCAGCCGCCAAAAGATTGGCACCCGAACCGGTCATAAATCCTCCGGCGGTCATGTTGATTTGAAACAAGTTTTGCAACACGATATTTCGTCCGAAATTGTTACGATTTTCGCCTCCTGTCGAACCGTAAATCGCTGCAATCACCATGAAAATCGGCAACAAAATCGCTGCTTTGGCTGTGGTTGCGGAAATGAATGCCGAAAGCACAACGTTAATCACGATGAAACTGAAAAATATCCAAGTTGCATTCTTGCCGAAATGCACCACGAACCACAACGCAAAACGTTTGGCAACTTGTGTTTTCACGAGCATACTCGCCAAAACGAACGAGAGTAAATTGAGCCACATCACCGGGTGTCCGAGATTGGCATAAGCGGCTCGTTCTGTGGTAACGCCTGTGAGAACAATCGCTAAAATCACGAATAACGAGGTGAGATACGACGGCACGGCTTCCGTAATCCACAGAATTACCGATGCCACAAATATCGCCAACATCGCATAGTTGATTCGTGAAAACCCGCTTTCTCCAAGCGTTTCAAAGCGTTTGATTGCATCTCCGGTGAGGGCAGTTACATCGAATGTATCCAAAAACGGAATGCTTGCAAACCAATAAATCCACACAAAGGCGATTGCTGCCAAAGGTGCACCGATTCTCATCATCCAAGTTTCCAAACTTGATCTTGGACGGGTTGGCATACGCTCGATTTTGTAGTTGTTCATGTCGAGCACGTCGATTTTTTTACAGTCTACCATTTCGTATACGGATTTTTCATTAACATTGAGTTGTAATACTTCACATCTCCGGTTACTTCTTCGCCAAGCCATTCGGGCTTTTCAAAGGATTCGTCTTCACTTTGAAGTTCGATTTCGGCAACGGTCAAACCTTGATTTTCGCCGTAAAATTCGTCGACTTCATACGTATGATTTCCTTTTTTCACTTGATAGCGAGTCTTGTCGATCACGCCGGGTTCGGCGATTTTCATCAAGTCCATCACTTCGCTTGCAGGAATTTCTTTTTCCCACTCGAAACGGCTTGCACCGCTATCGTTACCAATACCTTTGATGGTAATAAAACCTTTTTCGCCTTTCACACGAATGCGTACAGTACGCTCCGGAACAGACGATAAATAACCCTGCGTGATGCGGGTTTGTTTGAATGTTTCTGTTTTGAAATTCTCGTTTTTTACGAGGAATTTTCTTTCTATTTCTTGTGCCATAACTTTTTTTTTACGGTACACGGTACACGGTAAAAGGTACACGGTGCTTCGCCACAAGCCCACCGTTTACCCTGCACCGTTCACCGTGTACCAAATTTAATTTGCTAAAGGTTTATCACTCATCCCAATCACTCGTTTGATAACTTGGAGATAATTGATATTCTCCACGCCCTCGAGCTGGCAATCAGTGATGGTTTTTTTGATGTCTTCGATTTCGGTAGATTCGCTGTTGATGGTCGTTACACGTGCACCGTTGATAAGCACATAACCCACTTCGCAGATGGTGTTGTTGACCATAAATCCGAAACGTTGTTTATGTACGTTTACCGCTGCCAAATCTTTATTAGCTTTGATCATGGTCATAAACTCGTCGTAGGTATACGTTGGTTTGTCCAGTTTCGGCATTTCCACCTGAAACGCAGGAAACACGTCGTTTTCCAACACTTCTTTCGCTATTGGGAATTCGCCTTTCATTAGCGGGTTCCACTGTTCGAGACCGTCTACGGTTTGCACGTAGGTCTTGATGTCCATCTTTCCGTCACGGATTTTGGTGTTGTTGATGTCGTTGGTACGACTGATGATGTAGACTTCGTCGCTCTGTCTTTCCCACACTTTTTCGGGTACAGGTACGGATAGGCGTGACATACGTTTCCACGCGTTGTTGAAGTTCTGTCCAAAGGAACGGAACTCGAATCTGGGTTTGGAGATTTCTCCGATTTTTAGTTCACTCATGATGATTGTTTTGTTTTTGTTTTGTTTTGATTGTTTTTGATTGTTTTTTTATAGTTTTTTTACTTCGTCAATAATTTGTTTTTTCATTTCGTTCCATGTTACGGGGATAAGCATTTTGGGCATATCCTCTTTTTCAGCATCGATAAAATAACTTAGACTTTGGATTGTAGCCCGTATGCTATGATCCGGATATTTCGTCTGATAAAACTCAAGAATTTCTTTCATGTTAAACTGTTTCAAAAGGAAAAACAAGTCTATAAAGTCTTTTCTGCTACCACGATTGGTAATTGCTCCTATTTTCATTGCAGCAATATCTTTCAATCCCGCAAGTCTGATTCCATTCTCAACTATCATTTCTTCCAACCACGAATAATAATCGTATTTTACAATATCAACTTTAACATCATTGATCATGTAGTGTTTGATAGCTTTGCTTTCAGACAGTATCTCAAAATTCTTAAAATTTTGCTCTTGTAATGCTCTCGTTGTAACTTCTTGGTCAATTTTTCCGAATAAATCTAAATCAATTGACAAACGATGTCCCAAAAGCAAAGCCAAGGCAGTGCCTCCGACAAGCCGTGTTTCTGCCAATTCAGGCATACTTTGCAACTTTTTCAAGAGTTCCAAAGTGTCGGGTGTAATTGTGCTAATTTGTAACATCGATAGTCTTCTATATTTGTATCTGTGTAAAGAGCGATATAACTAAGAACTTCCGGACGAAGTGTTCGCAGGTTCATAGCCGTTTCTCTTATCAATTCCATGGGATAATACGAACGGAATTGTACCCATTCTTCCCATTTTCCATATTCCAAAACTCGTTGCAATACATAAGCCGGATACTTGTCGATATCTAATTGTTCAATATCCACATCCCAAAACAGGCTTTTTCTGAGTTTTATATCGTTCTTATTCATCATTTTTTACAAAGATACAATTTGTTTTTCTACAAATAAAATCAGAACTGGTAGGAATAGCAATTTTCCTTACCCAGCACTTGTTCGACATGAAAAATTTCGTTGGTTTTATCAAATGTAAAAAGTTCTTTGTCAATAATTTGATAGTGCTTTCTGTCAGGTTCTTTAAGTTTCTTTATGCTGGGAAAAGAGGCAACAGGCACAATGACTGTTCGCCCATCGTGCAAGTAAATGGACATTTTTCCGCGTTGCTCGAAACCTAATTTTTTGATTGTCGGTTTTATTCTAAAAAATCCTTCCATGATATTATTTTTTTATGGTTTTAACTTTTATGCCGGACATTGACTTCTTCACTGACTGAATAAGCACATCGTAATTTTCATTAATTATTTTTTCTATCTGTGCAATCTCTTTTTTATAGTCGCCATAAGACGCCCATTCCAATTCTCTTTTCCCATTTTTTTCTAAAAAGATTTCCGCCGATCGGCTCTGCTGCTTTCCTTTTCTGTAGATGTGTAGATGTGCTCTTTCGTTTTCACTGTAAACAAAGAATATCCAACTTAGATGTGTGAGAATCTTGGGCATTTAGTTTTTTTTACAAAGATACAATTTTTTTTTGAAAAATACAAATATCCATTTTGAAAAAAAAGGGGGCAGAAACACTACCCCCTTGATTAAGCATTATTGTTTTACCACTCGCAACGACTGCACGACTTGCCCGTTCTGCTCAATGCTGAGAACATACATGCCCTCGCTGAGATCGCCCATTGGGATTTGGGTTGTAACGGCGTTCAGTCTGCCGGTTTTGAGTTGTTTTCCGCTAAGGTCGAAAATCCGATAGATGGTGTTCTGCGTTGGGTTTTCGATTTCTACGGTAAGTTCATTCTCCACAGGATTTGGATAGACAGCGATTAGTCCTCCATTCAAAAGCGGTTGTACTGATGCCGGATCGCCAAGCGGATTCCATGCACCAAACGTCATATTTTTAGGTCTGAACAATTCCATTTCAACATCGGTAATACCGCCTGTGCCTGAGGCATAACGTGTACTCACAAAATCCACGCTATTGTTATCGGTATCCACAAGAGAGCCGCGTCGAACAGCCTCTGATCCTGAATTACGTGATGGAGCCATCTCGTAACCGTTGATTCTATCGCGATTATTACCATTGTCAGAGAACGAATTCGCTGAGCCAAGCATATCGATATAACCCTCTGCTACCGCACCATTGCCATCCATATCAAACGGATTTTGGGCGATTAAATCAGCGTTTGCATTGCGTATAAGGGCTGCCTTGAACGCTCTGTTGCTCAACACAAAATCATCATCGTTAATATCTCCGTAATTCGCATCTATGTTGAGGCGCGAACTTGAGCCACGTACAGGACCTAAAACAAGGAAAGAAGTTCCTCCCGGCAAGGTTCCGGTCAACGAAATGGCTTTCCATTCGCCATCTTCCGTGCTTACGTTGTTAGACATATCGGTTCCATCAGCATAAAACAGCGTGATGCCTGCCAAATCTATGGCGTTTTCGGTTGTGTTGTACAACTCCAAGAAAGAGCGGTTCACACCGGCACCTCCACCTGAGCCTGTGCCGAAAGCCTGCCAAATCAGCAGTTTGCCTGCAAGGGCATCAGGATCTCCTGCAACGATGGGGTCTAAAGAGCTTCTCCAGATGATGGTTCCTTCGTCTGACGAAACCTCATCACCGTCGTCGTTGGTTGCTGTAACTTTCCATGTTACCGTCACACCTTCAGCTTGTCCGGGAATATCAGCAGTATAAGTGCTTGTCAAGGCTCCCACGCCTGCCTCCATAGGGATAGGTGTTTGGTCAACAGCACCTATTTTCCATTCGATAACTACTGTTTCAACCTCGTTTACATCGTCTGTTACTACAGCGGTGATGATAACGTCCTCGTCAAATACCGGATTGGTTTCAGCAGCTGTGGCACTTTCGATGACTAAGCCAACTGCATCAGCAGGTGTCTCTGTCAAATAACCCGGATCTACGATATCGCTTACTTTTGCTCCATTTTCGGCTCCCGGTGTAGGAACGGCATAAGCCCAAGTACCATCTGTCATACGAGAATAACTGTGAGTGCGAACCCGTGCAGCATCTCCGCCCCAAGCGGGAAGTGGAGCATCTCCACGAATAAACGTGCTAATCTCAGCACCATCCGGATCAACGAGGGCTATTTTCAGAATTTGCTGATCGGATATGCCAGAACTAACGCTCCATCCGACAAATTCAGGATAGGTATCTAGTCCGGTTACTTTATCAACAAGCGTTGAAGTGCCACTATAGGCAGCACTGCCAGTAGGAGTAAAACTGTTGAACAAGTAGAGGCGATACGCTCCGGCAGGAATTACATCGCCCGCTACGTGAAGTCTTTCGCTACCGCCTGTAGGTCCGTCATTTCTTTGAAGTCTCACGCCTTCCAAAGGAATAGAAACCGTGCCCGAGTTGTAGATCTCAACATATTTGTGTTCGCCGCTAACTTCGTTTACCACTAATTTGCTGTAGTCAACCGGATCTCCGCCACCTGAAGTCGGAGTGATTTCAACACCACCAAGATTAACGTTATTATTAAAAACAAATTTAACAAAAGTGCCTTCGGCAAGATCTAAATCATCAACCGTCCAAGACCAGCAGCCTACATTTGAATCGGGTTCAGTACCGGTACCATAAAACGTCATATCGCCAACAGTTGCACCTGTAACAGCAGTGTACGTGCCATCTACCGTACTGCTTGCAGTAACAGATGTGATGGCTCGAAAGCCTGAACCTGATGAGTTTCCAATGATCGTAATTTTGCTTGCGGACGTACTTCCAAGTTTAATGATTAAGCCGATTGATCCATTGAATTGGATACGACGTACAATAAAAGAGCAACCTGTCCAGTCTGTAACATTGTTACCGTTTCCCGTTGCTCTAAAGATAAAGTCAATACCTGTTACGGTACTCGGAATTGTAACATCATTGCCACTAACCCCAGAACCTGCACCTGCAGGAACGTACGCACTTATCGGTGCTTGAGCGAACATCGAAATGCTCATAAAAAACACCATCACTATCGCGACGAGTGTTTTGAAAATGTTTGTTTTTTTCATAGTTTGATTGTTTTGATTGTTTATATTTTTTTGGGTTGTTTAGTTGTTTGGTTTGCACGGATTGCAAGCCGTGCCGGAGGGGTAATTTATATCAAACTTACAATCCTTGCAATGCCTTCTTGTATTTGGAGGGTTTCGTAAGATGTGATACTCCCAATTTGCTTTATTAGACGATCTTTCGATACCGAACGTATTTGAAAACAATCCGCCGATGATTTTTTGGTAAGTCCATTTTGAGCGGACGGATTAATTGCTACCATCCACGAAGCCGTGCTGTAATGTTCTTTCCAGTCGGTAATCGGAACGATGACTCTCAACGGCAATTTGCCAAGTTGATCATCATTAACAATCACTGCCGGACGAGTTTTTTTCATCTCAGCACCGATCGTAGGATCTAAATTTATCAGCCATATTTCACCTTGTTTCATAGAAGTCCTCGCTGTCAAGTTGCGTAAATGCTGTTAAATTTTCATCGGTTGTGTAGTCTGATTTCAAGCGTTCTGCTGCCATTTCCATTGAAGGTTGCTGTTGTTGTCGTATCGAATGTATGATACGCTCTGCAACCCACATTTGTTGTGGCAAAGGCAATCGGTTTACATTACGTATGATGTCTAATGTTTCCATTGTTTTTGATTTTTTTGCAAAGATACAACTTTTTTTTGAATTACACGTTAAGTTTGTTGTGAATTATGGATTACGGCGTACTCGGCACTTCCGTCAATCCCGTGGCATCATTGCCATTCATCACATTGGGCGAGGGAGTGGTGAAATAGAATGTACCTGTTCCATCGGGGATACGTGAGTAGGATTTATCGGTTATGGTGTATTCGCCTTGATCCTTTGTTCTGATACATTGGTCAACAACGGTTCCGTTAGGAGCACTCAATGTAATAACCAAGATGCGGGCTGCTGTCAATCCTGTTCCGAACGAACATGGTGTATCACGACCAAGCAAAGTAAGCAATTCCCCCGGCTGTATTATTTGAGCTTCACAACCTGTCCATGTCAAACGGTTGTCGTTAGGCGGAAAAGATCCACTGACTGCACCGTTTGCATTGTAGTGAATCGTAAAATTGTGCAAGTCGATGGGCTCAGTACCGATGTTGATCAGCTCATAGAATTTATCGGGATCACCGCCGACACCGCTAACTTCGTTGAGTTTTACATACATAAACCACGGGAGTTCGTCTACCCACATAATGGTATTTAATGCTGAGGTTTCTGTTTTGCCGTCACTGTTGGTCGCCTTGATAGTAAAGGTTACTGTAGTTCCGTCCGGTTGTCCGGGGATTGTACCGGTGTAGGTGTCGTTAGCTCCGGCAGTCATGGTGATGGATGTTTGAGCAATTTCGTCTTTTTTCCATTCAATGACTACGGAAGTGATGGTATGCTTAACTTCTTTTACCACAACGGTAATGGTAACATTTTCGTCCGATCCCGGTAAGGGGTTGGACATTTCAACATCTTGTACGGACAATGTTGAAGCTGGGGGGTCGTTCTTTAAGCAAGCAACGAAAACAACTGAGAGTGCCACAAGGGCGAGGATTATCTTTTTCATAGTATTTATTGTGTTTTGTTTATAATTTGTTTGATTTGTGTTTGTAAGTTTAGAACGCAATCTCCAATCTCATCTGAAGTGTATTAAAGCTCACGCCCGGATCTATAACCGCATCGAGTGGATTTGCGGTATATTGTCCGGCAGCATTTTTACCAACCGCAATCGGTCTTCCATTTCTACCTCCCGGACTGATTCCGGCTCCACCGTTGGAATATACATCATTTTGAGAAATCATGTAATTTACCGTAAATCTAACGTTTTTGTTTACCCAGTAAGAGAGACCAAAAGTAAAGTTATGTCCCGAACCGCCCTGCTGATATTCTCCCATACCGGTAGCTCTACCGGCATCTACTCCCCCCGGCAACAGGTTTCGATCTTTTTGTCCGTTGTTCAAATCTAAATAGTCATAACGGAACAATACTTCGAGATCACCCCATTTTTGTCCGCGTGTAGGTTGTGTAAATTCGCTTTGACTGGGGTCGTAGCGGTACTTTCCACCAAACAAGAGATAACCGGCTTGCACATAGAAACCGTAGAATTTTTTGTTTTTTGCAAACTGTTCAGCCAAAGCCTCGGCATTAGGACCGGAAAATGTCGGGAAATTGAAAAGATCTTTATCCATTATCGCACTTGCCGTGATAAATTCACTTCCAAATCTGAAACCATCTTTGTAGCCTGCCAATTCAAAACCTTGGTAGAGGCTACTCCTTACACCGGGGAGCATACGAGTGTCCAGATATTTGGTACGATTTACAGCCGTTGCATTTCGAGAGTCGGCACGCAGGGCATACCAAGCACGAGGATCATAATTGCCCACAACAACATCATCGCTGATCCATTTACCGCTACGATGCTGGATATTGTAGCCCAAGTGTAGCCCTTGATCCGGCATTCCGCCCCAAGGCATCACAACAACCTTTCCTGTCCAATTAGGACCGGATCCTCTGTTCGTTCTTTTCATGGCTTCTTCAACTTGTTCGCGTAGTTGCCAAGCGTCTATTTCTTGTCCTGTAACGCCTACCGACATACGCAACCAATTGTCGCTGTGCAACCATTGTGCCTGAACGCCGAGGCGGCGTGTGAAGTTGAACGCTGTAAGAGGCATCGGACGTTCCATAAAGGTAACAAAGCGAGAGGATGTGGTATATTCCATCGAAAAGTCTTCTTTGAAATTACCTGCTTTGAATTGCAATCCATATTTGCTTAAACCGTTGTACTCGATATAAGCGTCTTGCAAACCAAACACTCCGTTTGCCATGTTGAAGTCAAGTTCGCCATACCAATTTTCATTGACTTCCGCCTTGACAGCAAAGCGTACGCGACGTAACGAAATTCCGCCGGGCATATAGGGCTCTGCATCAGGGTGGGCTACACCTCCAACGCTCGTTATATTTCCATCAGGAAGGTTAAGTGCTCCATTCTTTTGATTGTGGTAGTTTGCAAAATCAACTTGCACACGGCTGTCGAACCAAAATTTGTAGCCTTTTCGTTTGTTTTCCAACACCGGAACGCCGCCTCGTGCAGTTGCCTCAAGAGGAACCGTAGGAACCATCTGATTGTACTGATTGATTTCAAAACGTTCTTCTTCTTGTTGAGCGTAGGTAATTCCGGCGAAAACCAGAGATAGTGCTAAGGTTAAAAAGTGTTTTTTCATAGTAGTTTTTTTTATTGGTTTGTATTTATTTTTTTACAAATTTTTTGCAAAGATAAGTAAAATTTTTGAAATAACCAAATTTCCGTAAATTTTTTGTTAATTTTGCTGATTTCCTATTAATTTACCGTTGTTTTTTGTAAAATATCCATTAATTTATTGTTGGTTTGGATTTTTTTTCGTATCTTTGCAAAATTATTCAACATATAAAACAATAAACTAAAAAACAAAAAACTATGGAACACAAAATTTTTTCTCTTATGCCGATTCCTGTGATGATCGCTTTCGTCGCAGCATTAGTAGCCTTAGGCTTTGCCTATTATTTTTTCAAAAAAATGATGCTTGAAAGCGAAGGCACCGACACCATGAAAACCATTGCCCGCCACGTTCGCGAAGGTGCCATGTCGTACCTCAAACAACAGTACAAAGTAGTGTTTTGGGTGTTTGTGGTCTTAGCCGTGATCTTTGCGGTTATGGCTTTTTTCAATTTACAAAATCCTTGGGTACCGTTTGCCTTTTTAACCGGAGGTTTTTTCTCCGGATTGGCAGGTTTCTTTGGTATGAAAACTGCTACTTTCGCATCTGCACGAACGGCTAATGCAGCTCAACGTTCGCTCAACAGCGGGTTGCAAGTGGCGTTCCGCTCGGGAGCCGTCATGGGCTTGGTGGTGGTTGGTCTGGCTTTGCTCGATATTTCGGTTTGGTATGTGGTGCTTAATTTCTTTGTAGATGGTGCCACGCAAGCAGAGAAAACTATTATTATTACGACTACCCTTCTAACCTTTGGTATGGGTGCATCTACGCAAGCCTTGTTTGCTCGTGTGGGCGGTGGAATTTACACGAAAGCAGCCGATGTCGGTGCCGATTTAGTTGGAAAAGTAGAGGCAGGTATCCCCGAGGACGATCCTCGCAATCCCGCAACTATCGCGGATAACGTGGGTGACAACGTAGGCGATGTAGCAGGTATGGGTGCTGACCTTTACGAATCGTATTGCGGTTCGATTTTGGCAACAGCAGCACTCGGAGCAGCAGCATTTATGTGGCATACAGAGCTTCAACTTAAAGCGGTGTTTGCACCAATGTTGATCGCAGCAGTGGGTATTTTCCTTTCCATCATCGGTATATTTTTGGTGAAAGCTAAAGAGGATTCTTCAATGAAACAATTGATGTCGGCGTTGAATCGCGGTGTGAATGTAAGTTCGATATTAACAGCGATTTCAGCGTTTGTGATCTTGAAATTATTAGGTATGGAAAATTGGGTGGGTATTTCGTTTTCCGTAGTGTGCGGTTTGATTGCCGGAATTATCATTGGTCAAGGCACGGAGTATTTCACGTCGCATTCTTTCAAACCCACGCAACGCGTGGCAAAGAGCGGCGAGACCGGTCCGGCTACGGTGATTATTTCGGGTATGGGATTAGGTATGATTTCAACCGTTATTCCTGTTGTAACGATTGGTGCTGCGATTATTTTGAGTTTTCTCTGTGCGATCCAATTTGATTTTGCCGATGGCCTTTTATCTCCCAAAAATTTGAGTTTAGGTCTTTACGGCATTGGTATTGCTGCTGTGGGAATGCTTTCAACCTTAGGTATTACGCTGGCAACAGATGCCTACGGTCCTATTGCCGACAATGCCGGCGGTAACGCTCAAATGAGCGGTTTGCCCGACGAAGTTCGCAAACGTACCGATGCTCTCGATGCTCTTGGCAACACGACTGCAGCCACCGGCAAAGGTTTTGCTATCGGCTCGGCAGCACTCACGGCATTGGCACTTCTCGCCTCTTATATTGAGGAGTTAAAAATTTACGCTGTGAAATTCCTTGAAAGCGGTCGAAATTTTATTGGTAGCAATCATCCGTTAAAAGGCGTTAGTGCAGAGGAAATCAAAGGAGCAAGTATTGATCAATTTATGGATTGGTTTCAGGTTACGCTGATGAATCCAAAAGTATTGGTGGGTGTTTTTATCGGTTCGATGATGGCGTTTTTGTTCTGCGGTTTGACGATGAATGCCGTTGGACGTGCCGCTCAGAAAATGGTAGAGGAAGTTCGTCGCCAATTCCGCGAAATCAAAGGTATTTTGGAAGGTAAAGCCAAACCCGATTATGCTGAATGTGTGAAAATTTCGACCAAAAGTGCACAACAAGAAATGATGTTTCCATCGTTATTAGCAGTAACTGTGCCGATTCTCACAGGTGTTATATTTGGTGTTCCCGGTGTGATGGGACTTTTAGCAGGAGGTTTGGGAGCAGGTTTTGTGTTGGCTATCTTTATGGCAAATGCAGGCGGTGCTTGGGACAACGCTAAAAAATACATCGAGGAAGGCAATATCGGTGGAAAAGGTTCAGACGCTCACAAAGCTGCTGTTGTCGGCGATACCGTTGGCGATCCGTTCAAAGATACCTCCGGTCCGTCACTCAATATCCTGATCAAATTAATGAGTATGGTATCCATTGTGATGGCAGGATTGACCGTAGCTTGGTCGTTGTTCTAATAGCAACGAAACCACAAAAAAAAAGGAACGCAAAGCGTTCCTTTTTTTTATTCTGCTGCGTTCCTTTTTTTTTATTCAGCATTCTTTTTTTTGTGTGCAGTCTGAAAATTTATTCAGCAACAACCTCAACGGTAAATTCAGCTTTCACATCGCGATGCAAGTTTGCTTTCGCTTTGTAGGAGCCGATTTCCTTAATGTCGTCGACAGAAATTTTTCTGCGGTCGATATCCAAATTGTGTTGTTCTTTCAATGCCTCTGCCACTTGAATTGCATTCACCGAGCCAAAGATTTTGCCTGTTGTACCGGCTTTTGCACCAACAGTAACCGTCAATGCGGAAATAGTAGCGCCTAATTTTTCAGCTTCAAGCTTGAGTTTTTCTTCTTTGAATGCACGTTGTTTCAAATTCTCCGCATGAATTTTCCGCATGGATTCGGTTGCCATAACAGCCATTCCTTTGGGGAACAAGAAATTGTTTGCATATCCGTTTTTCACTTTAACGATATCGTCTTTGTAGCCTAATTTCACTACATCTTGAGTTAAAATCACTTCCATTGTTTGGTCCTCCTATTTTAATAAGTCAGCAACATAAGGCAACAAACCGAGGTGTCGTGCACGTTTCACAGCTTGCGACACTTTTTTCTGATATTTTTGCGAAGTACCGGTGAGGCGTCTTGGCAAAAGTTTACCTTGTTCGTTAATAAATTTCAACAAAAAGTCTGCGTCTTTATAGTCGATGTATTTGATGCCGCTTTTTTTGAAACGGCAGTATTTTTTTCTTTTGGTATCCACCGCAATCGGTGTTAGATACTTGAGGTCTTTATCGTGTGCCATGATTGTTTATTTGTTTTTGTTTTTACGTTTTTCACTGTATGCTTGAGCGAATTTGTCTAATTTAACGGTCAAAAACCGGAGCATACGTTCATCGCGACGGTAGGCGGTTTCGAGAGTATCGACCACTTTTCCATCGGCTTTGAATTCCATAAGATAATAAAATCCGCTGACTTTTTTCTGAATGGGGTAAGCCAGCTTTTTCAAACCCCAATTTTCTTCATGAATGATCTCAGCACCTTGGTTTTTCAGCAAATCCTGGTACTTTTTTACCGCTTCCTTCATCTGATCATCAGACAAAACGGGAGTCATAATGAAAACGGTTTCGTAGTGATTCATAGTTTGTTTGTTTGTTTGTTTAATAAATGATTTAGTTCTTTTCCCAATTTGGGAGTGCAAAGGTACGAAAAATATTTGAAATATGCAACTTTTTTTTTGAAATACTAATATTTTTTCTCAAAAATTTGGTAAATTCAAAAATTATTTGTAACTTTGCAGTCCTTTTTGGAAAAAAAGACCAATGCCGATGTAGCTCAGTTGGCCAGAGCAGCTGATTTGTAATCAGCTGGCCGGGGGTTCGAATCCCTCCATCGGCTCAAAAAAAAGGATAGTTCATAGATAAATGTAGGGGCAAGGCACGCCTCGCCCTTGCAAAAAAAAACCGTTGGGAGATTACCCGAGTGGCCAAAGGGGACAGACTGTAAATCTGTTGGCGACGCCTTCGGTGGTTCGAATCCACCATCTCCCACGACCAACAAGCGGAAGTAGCTCATTTGGTAGAGCGTTGGCCTTCCAAGCCGAAGGTGGCGGGTTCGAGCCCCGTCTTCCGCTCTCCGCTGCTGTAGCTCAGGGGTAGAGCACTTCCTTGGTAAGGAAGAGGTCGCGAGTTCAATTCTCGCCAGCAGCTCTGACTTCGACTCAGGTCGGTCACCAATATAATAAAGTAATGATGCATCGTGCATCTCGACAATAAAACAAAATAATAACCTTAAAAAACAAATAAAATGGCAAAAGAAACTTTTAAACGTGATAAACCACACGTAAACATTGGAACTATTGGTCACGTTGACCACGGTAAAACCACCTTAACAGCCGCTATTACCGGAGTATTGGCGGAAAAAGGATTGTCAGAGAAAAAATCATTTGACTCTATCGACAACGCACCTGAAGAAAAAGAACGTGGTATTACCATTAACACAGCTCACATTGAGTATGAAACACAAACTCGTCACTACGCACACGTAGACTGTCCGGGACACGCCGACTACATTAAAAACATGATTACCGGTGCTGCACAAATGGACGGAGCAATCCTCGTAGTTGCTGCTACCGACGGTCCGATGCCTCAAACTCGCGAGCACATCCTTTTGGCTCAACAAGTGGGTGTACCTCGTATGGTTGTGTTTATGAACAAAGTTGACTTGGTTGACGACCCTGAGTTGTTAGACCTCGTTGAAATGGAAATCCGCGACGCTTTGTCTGCAAAAGGATTCGACGGTGACAACACACCGGTTATCCGCGGTTCTGCATTGGGTGGATTAAACCTCGAACCACAATGGTCAGACAAAATCATGGAATTGATGGAAGCGGTTGACTCATGGATTGAACTTCCACAACGTGCCGTTGACAAAGATTTCTTGATGCCGATCGAAGACGTATTCTCGATTACAGGTCGTGGTACTGTGGCTACAGGTCGTATCGAAACCGGAGTTATCAACTCGGGCGATCCTGTTGATATCATTGGTATGGGTGCAGAAAAACTCAAATCGGTTGTAACCGGTGTTGAAATGTTCCGCAAAATTCTTGACCGTGGTGAAGCCGGTGACAACGCAGGTTTGTTGTTGCGTGGTATCGACAAAGACGAAATTCGTCGTGGTATGGTTATCGCCAAACCGGGTTCGGTTAAACCGCACAAACATTTCAAAGCTGAGGTTTATATCTTGAGTAAAAACGAAGGTGGACGTCACACGCCGTTCCACAACAAGTATCGTCCACAGTTCTATTTCCGCACAACTGACGTAACCGGAGAGATTTCTCTTCCTGCAGGCGTGGAAATGGTTATGCCCGGAGATAACTTGACTATCGAAGTTAATTTGATTGCAGAAATCGCTATGGCAAAAGGTCTTAAATTCGCTATCCGCGAAGGTGGACGTACCGTAGGAGCAGGTCAAGTAACTGAAATTTTGGATTAATCATCCGAAAAATAAAAATGTGATGTAGGGGCGGTGCATGCATCGCCCCTATCCATAAAGGGACATAGTTCAGTGGTAGAATGGCGGTCTCCAAAACCGTAGACGGGGGTTCGAGTCCCTCTGTCCCTGCAAAGAAAAAAAACGAAGTGCAAACACTTCGTTTTTTTTCGTTATATATATCATTTTTTATTTTACGCAAGCTTGTGTCATTTTTTTTTCGTATCTTTGCAACTCCGAAAAGGGTCGAAAATAAAAAAGTTGACTATGGTTTTAACATTTTTTGAATTGGAAAAAATTACCGATGAGGTGTTTGAAAGTTGGTTGAAAAAATTGCCGAAATTCAGACATGATGAGGTTTTGCGATTTAAATTTCGTGATGATAAGGTGCGATCATTGTGTGCGTATCTCTTGCTATGTGCGGGTTTGGGACGAATTATCGAAAGATTTTCTTACAACGAACACGGCAAACCGTTGTTAGCGGATTGTTGCGGAACGACAAATGAAATTCGCGAAGATACCAAACTACATATCAACCTCTCTCACGCTAAATCCGCTGTGGTTGCAGGTTTTAGCGAATCTGAAATCGGTGTTGATGTGGAATTTATTCGCGAAAAGTATCCAAAAATTGTTTGCGAACGTGTGTTTACAGATTCGGAAATTTCACAAATCGAACGTGCGGACATCCCTACTCTTACTTTTTTCAAGTTTTGGACTCTCAAAGAAAGTTATGTCAAATGTCTCGGACAAGGTTTGTCGTTTCCTTTGAAAACAGTGGAGTTTCAACTGACAGAGACAAAAATAAATTGTTCCGATAAGCGTTTTGTCTTTTCAACATTTTCTCAAAACGGGCATCAAATCAGCGTTTGCGGAACAGACAACCACCATGTTAAACATTTGTCTTTTGAGGAATTTTCAAAATTAGTAAACACATTATGAAAAAAACCGTTGCTTTTCACACCTTAGGTTGCAAATTAAACTTCGCCGAATCGTCGGATTTAAGTCGAAAATTTGTTGAAAACGGTTACGAACCGGTCGATTTCAAAGCGATTGCAGATGTTTATGTGATAAATACGTGCACGGTTACTTCTTTGGCAGAAAAGAAATGTCGAACAGCCATTCGTCAAGCCATCAAAAAAAATCCGAATGCAAAAGTCGCCGTAGTGGGCTGTTTTTCGCAAGTTAGTCCCGATGAAATTGCTCAAATCGAAGGTGTGGATTATGTGTTAGGAAATGCGGATAAGCATTTATTGTTGGACTATTTGAACGGTCATGCACAGTCGTTGAGCGAAGTTGAAACGTTTGTACCATCTTATTCTTCCGACGATCGCACGCGAACATTTTTGAAAATTCAAGACGGTTGCGATTATTTTTGTACGTATTGTGCAATCCCGAATGCACGCGGACGAAACAGAAATGACTCGATAAAAAATACGGTGAAACTTGTCGAAAAAATTGCAAAAACCAATACGAAGGAAATCGTTCTAACAGGCGTAAACATTGGTGAATTCGGAAAATCTACAAACGAAACTTTTTTTGAATTGATTCAAACATTAGACCAAATTCAAGGTATCGAACGTTTTAGAATTTCATCGATTGAACCGAATTTAATTACAGATGAAATTATTGATTTTACTGCTAATTCGCGAGCATTTTTGCCTCATTTTCACATTCCGTTGCAATCCGGTTCGAATAAAATTTTGCAGTTGATGAAACGGCGTTATTCACGAGAATTATTTGCAGAACGTTTGCAAAAAATCAAAGAAAAAATGCCTCATGCATTTGTTGCAGTTGATGTGATTGTGGGATTTCCGGGTGAATCCGACACTGATTTTGAAGACACATTTCAATTTATCGAATCGTTGCCTTTGGCGTTTTTACACGTGTTTCCGTATTCCGAACGTCCGAACACAGCAGCAAAAGATTTTTCCGAAAAAGTTTCTCCGGATCTCAAAAAACAACGTAGCGATCGTTTACATCTCTTATCCGAAAAAAAGTATGTCGAATTTTGTAAAAATCATCGTCTTAATCCTTCAAAAGTCTTGTGGGAAGCCGATAATCACGATGGTTGGATGCATGGTTTCACAGAAAATTACATTCGCATTCGGAAACCGTTTGATCAAAAATCTGTGAATCAGATTGAATTTTTTTACTCAAAATAGTATACTCTTTTAACTCGTCTCGAAATTCCGGTCAGAATTTCGTAAGGAATTGTGTCGCATTTTTTGGCAATATCTTGAATCTGTGTTTTGTTTCCAAAGATTTCAACTTCGTCGCCTTCGTTTGCGGAAACGCCCGTCAAATCTATCATACACATATCCATACATACGTTTCCAATAATCGGAACTTGTTGTCCGTTGACCCAAACCAAGCCATGCCCGTGTCCTAATTTTCGACTTAATCCATCGGCATAACCAATGGCAATCACACCAATTTTTGTTGTAGTTTCGGCTTTGAATCGGCGATTGTAACCAACGGTTTCGTTTGGTTCTATGGTTTTGATTTGTGAAATCGTTGATTTTAGTGTACTCACATTTTGCAATTGCCGTTGTTCGTTTTCATCAAATCCTACGCCATACAAACCAATTCCAATTCTCACCATATCAAACTGTGCCTCCGGAAACCTTGATATTCCCGCCGAATTGAGGAGATGTCGTAAAATCGGATACTTCAATTCTTTCATCAAAAATTCGCTCATTGTAGTGAATTTCGAAATTTGAGAACGCGTGAAATCCTCTAAATTCAAGTCTTCCGAACCTGCTAAGTGCGAAAAAATCGAACGGACTTTAATACGTTTTTGTGTGTTCAAAATTCGAATGAGTTCGGGCAAATCATTTTCCAAAAAACCCAATCGATGCATTCCGGTATCTAATTTCAAATGAATGTAAACCTCTAAAATATCAGGTGCTTCAGCAAGTTCTTGAATCAAAAAATCCAAGGTTCTGAAATTGTAAATTTCCGGTTCCAGATTAAATCGCAACATTTTTTCTATGGCAATTTTTTCCGGATTCATGACCATAATCGGCAAGGTGATTCCAAAATTTCGAAGTTCAACACCCTCATCAGCGTAAGCAACCGTGAGATATTCCACATTATTGAATTGCAAAAAATTCGAAATTTCAAAACTTCCACTCCCGTATGAAAACGCTTTCACCATCGACATAATTTTTGTGGTCGGTTGAATTTTCGAACGAAAATAATTCAAATTATGTTGCATCGCATTCAAATTAATTTCCAAAACCGTTTCGTGTGATTTTTGTTTCAAAAAATTGTTGATCTTCTCAAATGTGAATATCCTCGCACCTTTCAGCAAAATGGTTTCGTGACTCAACGACGAAAAATTAAACTGTTGTAAAAAAGTTGTTGTGTCGGGATAAAATTCTTTTTCAATGGTAAAATGAGTGGTTTGTCGTGCAATGGCAGGACCAATTCCTATCAATCGGTCGACTTTTTTTTGTTCTAAAAGTTTCGCAATCTCTTGATATAACTCCAATTCGTTACGTCCGCTTTGTAGCATATCCGACAAAATAATCGTATGTTTTTTATGCTGTTTTTGTTGTGCCAAAAAATCCAATGCAATCACAAGCGAACTAAAATCCGAGCTGTAACTGTCGTTGATAACGGAACAATGGTTGATGCCTTCCTGCAATTCCAGACGCATTTCGAGAGGCGACAAATCTTTCATGTGCTTGGCAATTTTATCATTCGGAATACCTAAGAGCAACGCACAAGCCCAGCAATGTGTGAGGTTTTCAACCGATGCAAAATCTTGAAACGGAATCGTAATTTGAATCGTTTCGCCTTTGAAAATCGCTGTTAACAAGATTCCTGCATCGACTTCTTTTTCGGATTGAATATACAAATCCACATCTTGAAATTTCCGTCCCCACGTAAAAAATTTCACATCTCGAAAACTTTCCAAAGAGTTGATTCGATCTTTAATTTCGATATGATCGGCACAATAGATGAGATGTTCAACTTTGGTAAACAATCGCAATTTTTCTGCAATTTTTTGAGTCAAATTCAAAAAACCTTCATTGTGTGCACTGCCTATGTTTGTGAAGATTCCGATAGTTGGTTGGATAATTTTTTGCAATTTTTCCATCTCATTCGGTTCGGAAATTCCGGCTTCAAAAATACCAATTTCGTGCGATTTGTTGATGTCCCAAATCGAATGCGGAACTCCGATTTGACTGTTGTAACTTTTGGGATTTTTGACCACTTTGTAAAACGGTTCCAGCAAAATCGACAACCATTCTTTAACCATTGTTTTGCCGTTGCTTCCGGTAATTCCGACAATGGGTATCTGAAATTTCTGACGGTGTTGCATCACTAATTTTTGCAAAGCGTCCAATGTGTTTTCAACAACCAAAAACACGGCATTATCCGGAATTTCAAAATCCGGCAAACGTTCGACAACAAAGCATTTCACACCTTTTTCGAGCAAATTTGAGATATATTTATGTCCGTCGTTTTTGGCAGTTTTCAATGCAAAAAACAAGGTGTGTTCTATGGTTGAAATTTTCCGACTATCCGTGCAAATACTTGCTATTTCCGCATCTTGAAAATTTTTAGGAAACGGTTCGGCTTTCAAAATTTGCGTAATTTCGGCGATATTAAAATGCTTGAAACTCATTATTTTCGCGTTTTAGTTCAAATTTCAATGGATTTTTACTCATTTCGGCAAATTCTTTCTGACTACGCAATACATCATTTACTTTGTAAAGCGTTTCTCTAAAAATTTCTTCCTTGTCGGTTAGTTTTGTGATTGGCGTTGCCAAAACTATCGGAGCCTCCGCCTCAAATAGAATGTTGATTCCTTCGTAGCGATTAATCATGGTATCGGCTTGTTCGCGATTGACAAAACAAAAACCGTTGAACCGCAAAAAACTGTCGCTCGCAAAAAAAACTTCACTTGAAAATGTTCCAAAAACCGGAATCATTTTTTCAAATGCTTTTTGCACTGCCGGAATCAAAATTTCCTTATCTTCTTTGCTGGCTTTTCCATCGGTATTTTTCGAGGTCGACATCACCGCTAATCTCGGTAAAGTCAGGAGAAACATTGATTTCAGTGCTTCCGAAAATTTCTCAATATGCATCACATTTTTTTCAATATCGGGTAGAAATTGGATATCGTTTGTGTTCTCGGAAATCAACGTAATGTAGTGTAATCCTCCGCAAGTTGAAACCTGCAACGTGTCTTTGAGAGCCGTCCATTTTTCTCTCCAAATTTTCGGAATATCAACACCTTCAAGTGGCATAGCAATCATTGCATCGAAACCCGAAGAAGCTTCTTCCAACGTTTTTTCAAGTCCTTCAATTCCTCCCGGAAAAAATGTAACTTGAATTTGATCCAAAACTTGATGATCCAACAAAGTTTTGTAAACCGCCTCAAGTGCGGATTTATCAGCATTTCCGAGTGCTACGGCTATTTTTCGTTTTTGTGTATCCATGGTGGTTTAATTGTTTAATTTAATTGTTGATTTCTTAACTCTTCAAAAAATTTCAATAGAAGTCGCACACCAAAACCTGATGCTTGACTTCCGAAGTATTTGTAGGCAGTTGTGTTGAATGCCACGCCGGCAATGTCTAAATGAATGTATGGGTAGTCTGTAAATTCAGTTAAAAATTTGCCTGCTGTAATTGCTCCGGCGTACGCTGATCCGCAGTTTTTGATGTCTGCAATTTCCGATTTCAATTCTTCTGCATAGTCGTCCCACAGCGGAAATTCGACGATTCGTTCGCAAACATTTTCGCCGGATTTTTGCAGCGTTGAAAAATATGTTTCGGCATTTTTCTGCATTGCAACGATGCCGTGTTTTCCGAGAGCACGTGCGGCAGAACCGGTAAGCGTTGCTGTGTCAATTACCAATTGCGGTTTGTAAAGTTTGGCGTAATCCAATGCGTCGGCTAAAATCAAACGACCTTCGGCATCGGTGTTTACAACCTCTACGGTTTTTCCGGAACGCATCGTAATCACATCTCCGGGCACCATTGCATTTTCGCCGGGACGATTGTCAGTTGCAGGAATCAGAGCAATAACATGATGTTTGGATTTGGTTTTTGCCAATGCAAAAATAGTTGCTGCAACCGTTGCACCGCCTGCCATATCCGACTTCATGTCGTTCATAAAATTATCTGTTTTCAAATTCATTCCGCCCGTGTCAAACACTAAGCCTTTGCCCACCAAAACTATCGGTTTGGAATTTTTAATCAATTTAGGTTTCCATTCCAAAACGGTGAAAGTTGGTGGATTTGCACTGCCTTTATTCACGCCCAACAATCCGCCCATTTTCAAAGTTTCGATTTGTTTTTTATCAAAAACCGTAACGTTCACACCGAGTGTTTTCGCTTGATTGGCAAGGGTTTTTGAAAATTGTACCGCCGTTTGAAAATTATGCGGTTCGTTGATTAAATCTTTACAAAAATAAACGGCATCGCAATGTAAATTCAATGTTTCAATTTCTGATGCGGATAGTTTTTTTGAAACCATTTGAATGTTTAATTGCAAATGTTTGGGTTTAGTTTGGTATTTGGTGAATTGATAATTCGACAAACATAATCCTTCTGCAAAAGCCAAGCACATCGCAGGTTTGAAACATTCATCAATCAATTGTATGGTCGAAAATTTTAATTTACTCAAACGCGAATGCATATTTTTTCCGGAGATTCGGGCTTGTTCCAAGTTTGCATTTTCAGTTTTCGCATCGTCTAAAATCACAACAAAATCCGTATATGCAAAACGATTGAACTCAAAACACGTTAGTTTGTGTTGCTTGTTTTGTTGTTTTACGTAGTTGATTTCGTCTTTGGAAAGACCTGTTTTTTCAAGGCTTTTGACGTTGTCAATCACGTAGATCTTTGATGTGGTTTTGAGTAGTTTTTCAAGTTTGGTTATCATTGTTTAATTGTTGATTTGGTTATTTGTGGGGTGTACACTATTTACTATTTACTATTTACTATTTACTATTCACTATTTACGATTTACTATTTACTATTTATTTTCCATGGTGGATATTGTAGTATCTGCAATCTTCATGGCGTTGGGAATCGCAGACACAACCTATTTTTTCGCCGGATTCAAATTCGATCGTAAGGCATTGTTTTTTGAATTCGCTGCCTTTTTTGACGAGCATTTTTATAGCAATACCTGCCAAAGCAAACGCTAATAATCCGAGTGTTATCAGAAACAGTTCCATATCAAATTTGTTCGTTTTCTTGTTGGGCTTCCGGTTTCATTTTCGTACTAAAAAAAACCTTGTAAAAGCCTTTCGGGTTACGAGAATTATCACCATATACTATAATTAAAATTGACGTTAATACGATGGAGAAAAACACCACAGCATACGCGATATTTTTAATCATGGGTCCTTCCGGAACGCCTGCCATTTGCGGGATTGTAGCCAATACCGCAGCGGCTAATCCTTTGGGTGTCATCATCGAAATAACGGTTTTGTCGTATAGATTTGCTGTTTTCGGAGATGCAAATTTTGCAACAAACAAACGAACGATATAAATCACTGCTGTAAAAATCAAACCAACAAGCAATGCTTTCACGTCCTCGAAAAGTATAGACATTCCGATATAAACAAAGAAAAAAGTTTTGAGTAAAAATGCAATTTCTCTCAAGAAAATCATTTCGGTATCGTTGAATTTACTTCCGTATCCACCCATGATTTTTCGAAAAACAAAACTCTTGAATGTTTCTATATTTGCCATGGTTATACCGAACGACAAAGCAGCGATAGCCCCATTAAAACCAAGCAATTCAGCGACTCCGTAGATTATAAAAACGAATGCGGGTGTTGTGAAAATCGAATCTTTTATTCGCCGAATAAATCGAATCAATCTCGACCAAATCAATGCACCGCCAATTCCCATTAACGCTGCAAATGTGAACGATGAAAGCACCGAGCCCAGGGTTAATGCCAAATTAATTTCGCCTTCTAAAAACACTTGAACACATGCCAAAACCAACATGATACTCAACACATCTGTTAGTGCGGATTCCAATGCCAGTGCGGTTTTCGACTCCTCGCCAAGATATTTCATTTGTTGAACCATGGGAATGACCATTGCCGATGATGTTCCGCCTAAAATTGCTCCAATCATAATTGCACTGTTGATTGAAAATCCCAGAAAAATTATCGACATAGTTCCAAGTACAATTACCGAAGCAACGAATGCTGTCAATGTCAGTGTTGTTGTGCTTTTCCAGGAGGCCTCTAAGGTTGACACACTCAGATTTGTGCCACCGACAAACAGGATTACGACTAACGTTATCGTTGTAAATACCGGTCCGAAAGCACCTAAATCTTCCGGATTTGCCATTCCCAAAATCGGTCCGATCACCAATCCGATAATCATCAGCATCAACACGTCCGGCACACGTCGTTTACGATAAAATGCCGCAAACAAATGTGCCAAAAAGACCATTAAGCCAAGGAAAACGAGTGATAAAGGGATTGCGCTGTTCATTTGTGATAAGAGTTTAGAATGTTGTTTTTATATGATGTATGTTTCCAATAAACGCATGATATTTACGGGAAAAATTTGTATGTTTTCTATCGTTGCGGGGATTAAAATTACTTCTCCGGTTTTGATTTCGACTGAACTTTCATTTGCAATCACGGAGCCTTGTCCTTTTACGCAGAGTAGCGTTACAAAGGAATCCAGATCCGAATAATCTTTTTCTACGCCTTGCGTGAGAGCAATTTCGTTGGTATGAAAATGCGGTGTTTTGATGAGCGATGAGGTTCCGTTGATGATACCTTGTGAGCGAGTTGCTCCATCGTTTCGAGCGTTGTAGTCGAGGGTTTCGAGTGCTTCTTCCACGTGAAGTTTTCGTTGGTTGCCCTGTTCGTCCGTTCGATTCCAATCCCAAACGCGATACGTGATATCGGAAGTTTGTTGGATTTCTGCGAGTAGCACGCCTTTCCGAATAGAGTGAATACACCCCGAAGGAATGTAATACGCATCTCCGATACGAACATTCTGTTCTGCAAGAATATCCAAAACAGCCTTATTTTCCAATGCTTTCAGAAATTTTGGTTGATTCATATCTTGATTGAAACCCATTATAATTTTGGCATTTTTTTCGGCGTTCATAATATACCACATTTCGGATTTTCCGCTACAGTCGTGGCGTTCAAGGGCGATTTCATCGTTGGGATGCACTTGAATTGAGAGGTCGTCGTTTGCATCAATCACTTTGTACAACAATGGAAATTCGGTTCCAAAGGTTTCGAAATTTTTTTCACCGATCAATTCCGCCATATAAATTTCGATAAGTTCGTTGATAGAATTTTCCGCTAAAAATCCGTTAGCGACGATGGTTTCGTTGTTTTCTACACCCGATAAAATCCATGCCTCTCCGGTTTTTTCGGTAGCCGTATCGGAGATTTGCAATTGAGCAATTTTCTCACCGCCCCAAATTTTATCTTTGAGAATAGGAATGAATTTTAATGGATAGAGTTGTGACATGTTTGAGTATTTGAGTACAAAGGTACGAAAAAAAAATGAATTTGGAAAATTCAATTTTTTTTTGTATCTTTGCAGTCCCATTTTGGTTCCGTGACCGAGTGGCTTAGGTAGCGGTCTGCAAAACCGTTTACAGCGGTTCGAATCCGCTCGGAACCTCGTGGGTAATCCTGAAATTTATTTTTTATTTTCTTTCAAAAGATCTCGGATTTCTCTCAACAGTTTTTCTTCGTTGCTCGGTTCTTCCGGTTTCGCTGGTACTGGCTTTTTTCTAAGCGTGTTAATACCTTTAACGAACATAAAAATACAGAACGAAATAATCAAAAAATCGAATGTCGTTTGCAAGAAATTTCCATAATTGAGCGTAACGGCGGATGCAATTTGAACACCATTTTCGATGATCGCCGATTTGAGTGTCAGACTTAATTCCGAAAAATGAACACCACCAATCAACACACCAATCGGAGGCATAATAACATCCGCAACAAGCGACGAAACAATTTTTCCGAATGCACCGCCGATAATGACTCCGACAGCCATGTCGACTACGTTTCCACGCATTGCAAAATCTCTAAATTCTTTGAGTAATCCCATATCTTTTGTTTTTATTTCACAAAGATACAAAAAATCCAATAATAAAGCAAAAAAAAATACTTTCTAATTTCCAAACACCCGTAACGCAATCACCGCACAAGCCTTGCTTTTTGCATGATTTTTATTTTAATTTCTGAAACACTTCTAAAACTCTATTTTCATCGGACAGCCTTACTTTGAAAACAAGTTGAGAGCGGTTGTCGAAACTCTGCGAAACGACCTGTAAATTGAGGTCTTTCACGATTTTCATCACCGTGTTCATTTGTTCATAATTGAATGAAATTTGATGTTCTTTGAGCACTATTTTCTCAATAATTTTGGCGTTTTGCAAAACATCGATTGTTGCGGTTTTGTACGCCTCAATAAGACCGCTCACACCTAATTTTGTTCCTCCGAAATAACGAACAACCATAATCAAGATATTAGTTAATTGTTTTGAGCGAAGTTGTCCGCATATTGGTTTTCCTGCCGTTCCGGAGGGTTCGCCATCATCGTTTTCACGATATTTTTCGCTATTGTAACCTAAAATATAGGCATAACAATGATGACAAGCATCGTAGTATTCTTTTTTCAGTTTGGCAACAATCGTTTTTACTTCGTCCTCTGTTTCAACAGGAAAAGCAAACGACAGAAACTTACTGCCTTTGTCTTTGTAAATTCCGGTTGCCTGAGATTGTATGGTTTGATAAGTGTCCATAGAAACGGTTTAATTTTACAAAGTTACGAAAAATTATCAAAATGGGCAAAATCAATAATTCTGAAAATGTATGAATAGTTATTTTCACTCAACTGCTGAGGTTGTTGGTAAGTATTTTCCGAAATTAAGTTTTGTTTTTTTTAACTTGAGATAGAATACAAAAAAATGTTAATAATTTCACTTGCAAAATCCAATAATTTTTCGTATCTTTGTATGTTTTATTAATAAATTTTACATGATTGATTATGAGTGAATTAGAAAAAGAGAAATTGGAAAACGGACAAAAAAATTACGGTGCAGATAATATCACCGTGTTGGAAGGCTTAGAAGCCGTGAGATTGCGTCCGGCAATGTACATCGGAGATATCAACGATCGAGGTCTTCACCATTTGGTATACGAAGTCGTAGACAACTCTATTGACGAGGCTTTGGCGGGTTATTGTACCCATATAGATGTTACAATTTTGGAAGATAATTCCATTTGTGTTTTGGACGATGGACGCGGAATCCCTACAGGAATCCACGAAAAAGAAGGTCGTTCGGCATTGGAAGTTGTAATGACTGTTTTGCATGCCGGAGGTAAATTCGACAAAGGAACGTATAAAGTTTCCGGTGGTTTGCACGGTGTCGGCGTGTCTTGTGTGAATGCACTTTCATCGCATTTGAAAGCAGAAGTATTTAGAGAAGGCAAGCATTTTGTGCAGGAATACAGCATTGGGAATCCGCAATATCCGGTCAAAGAGATTGGAACTTCCGACAAACACGGCACGATGATAACGTTTACGCCCGATGCTACGATTTTTTCGACTACAACATACAAATACGACACGCTTGCCACACGTTTGAAAGAATTGGCGTTTTTGAATAAAGGTATTACGCTGACCATTACCGATCGGCGTGATGTTTTAGATGATGGAAGTTTCCGCAGCGAGAAATTTTATTCGGAGGAAGGTTTGAAAGATTTTATCAATTACTTAGATGCCACTCGCGAAAAATTGATTCCAACACCGATTCATATCGAAGGTGAGAAAAACGGCGTTCCGGTTGAGTTAGCGTTGCAATACAACACTTCGTTTACCGAAAACGTGCATTCGTATGTCAACAACATCAATACACACGAAGGTGGTACGCACTTGGCGGGATTCCGTAGAGGTTTAACCCGTACGTTGAAAAATTATGCCGATAAATCCGGTCTTTTGGAAAAAATACGAACCAAAGATAAAAATTTCGAAATTAACGGAGACGATTTCCGTGAAGGTTTAACGGCAATTATTTCCGTAAAAGTTTCCGAACCTCAATTCGAAGGTCAAACCAAAACCAAACTCGGAAACAACGAGGTCATGGGTTGTGTTGATATGGCGGTGAGCGAAATGTTGACCTATTTTTTGGAGGAAAATCCGAAAGAGGCAAAATTGATTGTCGAAAAAGTAATCTTAGCCGCACAAGCACGTCTCGCAGCACGTAAAGCACGTGAAAGTGTACAACGCAAAACCGTGATGGGTGGAGCGGGATTGCCTGGAAAATTAGCCGATTGCTCGGAAAAAGATCCATCAATTTGCGAAGTATATTTGGTTGAGGGAGATTCTGCGGGCGGAACTGCAAAACAAGGTCGCGACCGCAAAACTCAAGCCATCATGCCACTTCGAGGAAAAATTCTCAACGTGGAAAAAGCCATGACTCACAAAGTTTTTGAAAACGAAGAAATCAAAAATATCTACACGGCTCTCGGTGTTACCATCGGAACCGAAGAGGATAGCAAAGCCTTGAATTTAGAGAGACTTCGCTATCACAAAATCATCATTATGACCGATGCTGATGTCGACGGAAGTCACATTGCAACTTTGATTCTAACGTTTTTCTTCCGCTATATGCGTGAACTCATTGAGCAAGGTTATGTTTACATCGCTACACCACCGCTTTATTTGATCAAAAAAGGCAGACAGGAACGTTATTGCTGGAACGAAGACGAACGCTTGGAAACTATTGCCGAATTTGGCGGAGGTACCGACAAAGGCGTACATATCCAGCGTTACAAAGGTTTGGGAGAAATGAATGCCGAACAACTTTGGGGCACTACTATGAATCCTGAAACACGCACTTTGCGGAAAGTTACGATTGACAACGCATCTGAAGCCGACCGTATTTTCTCGATGCTTATGGGCGACGAGGTTCCACCACGCCGTGAATTTATCGAGCAGAATGCAAAATATGCGAAGATTGATGCGTAGATTTTTCCAAAAATTTTTCGTATTTTTGCACTATGAATTCATCTGCTCTTTTCAAACGATACCTCGCACAAACCTCGACATTCAAGCCTTTTATTATAGATGTAGAACGTGCCGAAAGCGTGTATATTTGGGATAAATCGGGAAAAAAATATATTGATTTCACTTCGGGAATGTGTGCAAATAATTTGGGAAACCGCCACCCGAAAGTGATTGCAGCCATCGAAAAACAACTGCAAAAATTTTCTCACACGATGGTGTACGGCGAATTTATTCAACAACCACAGATTGATTTTGCACAAAAAATTTGTTCGCTGTTGCCTGCCGAGTTACAACAATTATTTTATGTGAACTCCGGATCGGAAGCTATCGAAGGTGCAATAAAATTAGCACGTCTGAACAATCATCGTTCGGAAATTATCAGTTTCAAAAATTCATATCACGGCAGTACGATGGGTGCAATGAGTGCAATCGGAAATGAAAGTTTTCGAAGTTTGTTTCAACCTTTACTTCCCGACGCTAAAATTTTAGAATTTAACAACCTCGCACAACTTTCGGAAATTACTGAAAAAACCTGTTGCGTCATTACTGAAGTGATGCGTTCGGGTGCAGGTATGGAACTTCCAAACCCCTTGTTTTTACAAGCGTTGCGAAGTCGTTGCAATGAAACAGGTGCGTTGTTGATTTTTGACGAAATCCAAACCGGTTTCGGACGCACCGGAAAATTATTTGCATTCGAACATTACGAAGTTGTTCCCGATATTTTGTGCATCGCAAAAAGTATGGGCGGAGGACTGCCGATTGGTGCGTTTGTTTCTTCGATTGAACGTATGAACAGATTGAACAACGGACACCCGTTACTCGGTCATGCCACCACGTTCGGCGGACATCCCGTGTCGTGTGCAGCAGGATTGGCATCACTCGAAATTATTTCCGATCCAAAATTTTTATCACAAATAAATCACAACGAAACATTAATTCGAAATTATTTCCAACATCCCAAAATCAAAGAAATTCGGGGTAAAGGACAATTTCTTGCAGTCGAATTGAACGATTCGGTCGACATTGAAAATGTGGTTACAACCTGTATCGACAACGGTTTGCTGTTACTTTGGTTGTTGTTCAATTATCAATCGTTGGCACTTACTCCCGCACTAATCATAACGGAAGAAGACATCAAAAAGGCTTCTGAAATTTTCAAAGCGGCGTTGTAAATGTATGCTTTTATTTTTTCTCAACAATCTCGTCAACCATCCCGTAAGCCTTAGCTTCTTCGGCATTCATCCAAAAATCGCGATCGCCATCGGCAACAACTTTTTCGTAAGGTTGTTTGGTATGAAGAGCAATAATTTCATACAATTCTTTCTTCATTTTTTGAATTTCACGAGCAGCGATTTCAATGTCAGACGCTTGTCCTTGAGCACCTCCAAGCGGTTGATGAATCATTACTCGCGAGTGTTTCAATGACGAACGTTTGTCAGGTGTACCCGCACACAACAAAATCGCCGCCATCGAAGCCGCAACACCCGTACAAATCGTTTCGATTTTTGGCGTAATAATTTGCATCGTGTCGTAAATTCCAAGTCCGGAATGCACCGCACCACCGGGCGAATTGATGTAAATTTTAATGTCGCGATTGGCATCGGAAGATTGCAAAAACAACAACTGTGCTTGAATGATATTTGCCACATCATCGTAAATCGGAACGCCCAAAAAGATAATACGCTCCATCATCAAACGCGAAAACACGTCCATTTGTGCAACATTCAATTGACGCTCCTCGATAATCGTTGGTGAAATGTAACTGTTCGAAATCGACTCGAAACGATGTAACGCCAAACTGCTGATACCAACGTGTTTTGTGGCGTAATTACGGAATTCTTGACTACTCTTGTTCATTTTTTTCTACTTTTTTGCTGGTTTTTTTTACAGGTTTTTTCTCGTCGACTTCGGGAGTCTCAGTCGCTGAAGGAGCTGAATCTGTCGAGGCTTCATGTTCTTTTTTCAACATGTCCACATACGCTTCAAAATCTATTTTTTTATCGGAAATTTTCATCTCCGCACGAAACACATCTGAAATTTTTTGATCATAAACCATATCGTAAATCTGCTTGGTTTCCTGTTGATTTTGCATCATCGTTTCGGCAAATTGTTCGATACGTTTTCTGCCTTCCTCATCTTCCGGAACCGGAAAATACTGCGAAACCACGTGATTGATGTAATAATCTTTCACATCATTTCGATCAACTTTGATCTCTTTTTCTTTGATGATTTTTGCCTCAATCAATTGCCATTTCAGCATATTGCGATACTTATCATAATCCGCATTGATTTGCTCTTGCGTAAGATTTTGTTCCCGATTTGAAATAAACAACCAACGTTTCATAAAGTCGTCCGGCATTTCAAATTTTGTACCTTCAACCACCGCTTGAATCGCATCTTGCGTAAACTTTCTATCCGCTTGCTGTTGATACATTTTTTCGCCTTCTTTGCGAATGCGTTCACGCAATTCTTGTTCGGTTTTTACAACACCTTCACCATAAACTTTATCAAACAATTCTTGATTCAATTCGGCAGGTTTTCCCTCTTCGCTTTTGTAACGCTCAAGCAAACTATCCACAGACTTTTGAACCATCGCATCGCCAACCGTGAGTTGATAATTTGTTACTTTGATTTTAGATAAATCCAACTCAAATTCCGGTGCAACGGCAATTTCAAAATGAAACGTGAAATCTTTTGCTACATCAAAATCCGCAATCTCGTTGTCTTCCGCAGGAATCGGCTGTCCCAAAAGTTCTAACTTGTTATCGTCGATATACTTGTTCAGTGTCTCCGACAAAAGTTTATTCACTTCCTCAACCAAAACGGATTTTCCATACATTTTTTGAATCATTCCAAACGGAACTTTCCCCGGACGAAACCCCGGTATATTGGCTTTTTGTTGATAACCTGTCAACGTTTTTTTGACTTGATTTTGATAGTCTTGTTCGGCAACATCAATGGATAATTTCGATGTTAAATCGGTTAATTTTTCTTGTTTAATATTCATCATCATAAAATTTGGATTGCAAAGATACAAATAAAAATGAAAAATGAAAAATGAAAAATGAAAAAAATTGCTTGTTTAATCCATTTATTTTTCGTATCTTTGCCTTTTCTATCGTATAAACCCACCCTATGCTGAAAAAACAACTCTCATATTTTGTGATATTTTTTGTATCGTTTACAGGAATTTCCACACAAACCAAAGCACAAGTTGTAGACTTGGATCTTGATGCCATGAGACAACATGTCTTCACGACTTCGGGAAAAGTTTTAGACACTGCGGTCGACGAAATTTCCGGAGTGGCTCGTTGGGTTCTCGAATGGAGCATCGGAGAAGTTTTTGTAGAACCCTTACATGGTTCCAAAAAACGCCTCACACAAGGGTTTCATCAAAGTTTACCCAACAATTTATCACTCCTTAAAATAAGCAACTACGTTTTTTCCGTTTTAGATCAAGAGGAAATCAAACAACATTTTTCGGTATTTCCCAATCCGTTTGTATCTAACCTTTCCGTGAAGTGGAATTTTGAAGAAAATTTAAATCTGTTGTTCGAAATTTATGCTTTAGACGGCAAACGAATTTTTTCGCAACGGCACAATGCAAAAAATTCACAACTGCTTATTCAACTCAACAACTTAAAACCATCTACTTATATTTTAAGAATAACAGACCCTGCAAGGGGTTTTATTGAAACTCACAAAATCGTAAAATTTTAGAACAGTCCTATATGAAAAAAATTTTCTATTTCTCCGCAATTTGTTTGATGACTTCGGTTGTCTTTGCACAACCTCCTCAAGCAATCAAATATCAAGCCGTAGTTAGAGATATTGACGGTGCAGTCGTGGCAGATAAAAATGTTCGAGTAAGAATTAGTGTTCTCCTCGACGACCATGGCGGCTATCTGGAAACTTACAGAGAAGAGTGGACTTCTCTTCGAAGTAACAATCTTGGAATGCTTAATTTCAACATCGGTCGAGGAAATCGACTTTCGTCGCGACGATTTGATCAGATTGATTGGGGTGCAGGTTCTTATTTTGTACAGTTGGAAATTGATATTGACAACACCGGATACACCAATTTGGGAGTAACGGAATTGCTCAGTGTTCCTTACGCTCTTTATGCTCATGGAAGTGGTGGAACTACCAGCATTGTCTACGATTTGGACGATCATGTTATTCCTTTTTACAGCGATGATGCCGGAGTGTCGGGTGCATTAGTGAGTTCGTCCATGTCGCAAAATGCCGATTCGAATATCGTTATCGGACACAACAAAACGTTACGAATCAACAATTATATTTTTCCAAACGAAGCAGGTGATCCGGGAAAATATCTGGCTCTCAACGCAACCGGCGATTCGCTGATTTGGGTCGATGGTGGCAGTGGTGGTGGTGGTTCCGGCGATGCCGATACAAATTGGCTTAGAACCGGAGAAAACCTAAGAAACCGCAATACCGGAGATGTGATTATTGGCGGTGATCCGACAGTTCCTGCAACAGAAAGTAAGGGTATCTATTGGATAAATAATGAACAAGCATTTCGTGCAGGTCGTTCAGATAATGCCGAAGCATCATCTCCCTTATTCAACGATGCATGGAACAGCAGTAATATCGGTGCAAATACTATTGGAATGGGAACCAATGTTATTGCAAAAGGTGAGGGAAGTTTCGGACTCGGTCGAAATCTTTATATTGACAACTACGTCTCCGAACCCGGTAATTTTGCTATCGGAAAAGATAGCAGAGTAGACGGAGATAATTTGTTCAGTATAGGAATTAATAACGACATTCTTTCCGCAGACAACTCTTTTGTCGTAGGAGAAGAAAACGTAATCTACAACGCAGGTGCTGTCAGCATTGTAGGAGGTGCAAATGAGTTTACGCTTACCGATTATCGAGATGCTTTTTCTATCGTTGCCGGACATGATAACATTATTGAAGACAGTGAAGAATTTGTTTTTGTTTTTGGAACAAAAAATACAGTTTGGAGAGCATCTGATGTTTTGATTTTGGGAGAAGAGAATACTCTAACCGGCGGGGATCCTCACATATACAACAATCGAATGAGTATTATGGTCGGAAAAAACAATACTATCGGATTAGAGTCGTTAGACAATATCCTTGTCGGAAGTAACAACACTTCATACGACGATGATGCCATCGCCATTGGTAACGACCTTGATGCAAGTAAAAGTTCTATTTTTATCGGACGCCGTAATAAAAGTTACGACTATGGAGCAGATTATAGTACCAATAATATCGTCATCGGACACGATATTGATTTTGCAGGTGATGAAGCCACACATGCTCTCACTAACTCCGTACAAAACAGTATTTTTATCGGAAACAATTTCGGAAGATATGGAGGAAGTCCCAATACGTTTCGAAATTCTCATACGATCGCCATTGGAAATGACATCTCTCTTTTTAAGACTCCGATGTACGGAGAAGGACCCCATAGATCTGTAAACATTGGTAACAATATCGAAACCAATATAGGCAATACCATTGCTATAGGACAGAACATTAGCCATTCTGTTCGTGTAGATGGCACAGGGCAATTGAGACCTCACATCAGCATCGGAAACAATATCGAGAGGAATGGTACCCAATGGGTGCCCGGATATGGGCTTCCCGGTTCATCTACTCGTTTTTCCGGAGGTATTATTACTATCGGAACACCAAATATGCTTATTTCTCCATTCACGCCCCGTGGGGACAGTTGGACCTCAGCTTATCCGGCTCTTATCATCACTCCTCCCACATCCCCACCTGTCGGTGTGCCGCCTACTAATAGACCTTCTTTTAACTTGATTTATATGGATATTGCTTCCAATCTTTTTATTGGGGCAAGACGCAGTTTGCAGCATGGCGGGGTAGAGTTTGTTCGTGCCGACTCCGTGCCGGTTCTTAACTCTGACGGTCAAGCATCATCTACCGAGTTTGTTGAAACAAGCGATGCAACAGCTGCCGGACTTCGGAGTGGTAGTTTTATTTTCGCTCGGGGTGCTATTTTGGGTGCCACCAATATAGGTCCCAATCAACCGGGGTTATTACAACTTAACTCCGCAGGAAATAAACTTGATTATTACGTAGGAACTGCAACTAACAATCGCCCACAAGGCTTTCCTAATTCATACATTACTGATTCGGCGGCTGCGATATTGGTGGTTGGCAATAGCAACCACAGAGGTGGAAACATCTATGTTATGGGAAATGGAACAACTAATTCTTGGGGATCAGGATCAGCTCCTAATGGCTGGATACAGAGTCCAACGCACTCCAACACTACCGGCTATATCTTTGCTCGAGGTGGAATGATTCTCACGTCCGACAAAAAATTCAAACGCAATATCAAGCCTTTGCCATCCGGAATGGAAGATTATTTATACAAAGTTCGTCCGCATTCGTATGTGTGGGAAGACGACGAAACCAATAGTTTTCAATGGGGATTCATGGCACAAGATGTGATACCGTATTTTCCGCATTTGGTTTATGAAATCGGACCTATGGAAGGATTGGGTATCAACTATACCGGATTTATTCCTGTGCTTTGGAAAATCAATCAAGACCAACAAACAGAAATCGATCAGCAACGTATGCGAATTCAAAATCTCGAACGACAAATTAATTTTATCAACGATTACAATTCCGACGAATTGCGTAGACAACAAAATCGTATTAACGAACTTGAAAAACAACTGCAACTTATTTTAGAAAAATTAGAACAATAAAAAATGTCCGTAATAAAAACTACAGATCTAAACGTTTTCCAAAAAGATAATTTAATTCTCTCCGATGTCAATATCGAAGTTTTCCCTGGCGAATTTATTTATCTCATCGGAAAAACAGGAACCGGAAAGAGTTCTCTACTTCGAACGCTTTACGCGGATATCCCCGTAAAAGAAGGCAATGTAGACATCGCAGGATTTAATTTGAAAAATATCTCTCCAAAAGAAATTCCGTTTTTAAGACGAAAACTCGGAATCGTTTTTCAAGATTTTCAATTGTTGTCGGATAGAAATGTTAAACAAAATTTGAAATTTGTTTTGAAGTCTACCGGATGGAAAAACGAAAAAGAAATCAACGAACGTATCGAAGATGTTCTTTCAAAAGTTGGTTTGGAAACCAAACATTTTAAGATGCCTCATCAACTTTCCGGAGGAGAACAACAACGTGTTGCGATCGCAAGAGCATTGCTAAATGATCCGGAAATAATTTTAGCAGACGAACCAACCGGAAATTTAGATCCCGATACTTCCGAAGAAATTATTCAACTCTTAATTCAAATTTCAAAAACCGGGAGAACCGTGATTGTAGCGACTCACGACTTCATCATGATCAGCAAATATCCTTCAAAAATTTTAGTTTGCGATCACGGAAAAATACTTCATCAAGAATTGTAATTTTTCAAAATCAAATTTTTTTTTGCAATTCGTAATTCAAAAAAATCGTAATTTTTTTGATTAACGTTATTAACAATTTTGCAGTGTTTTTCTGTTAATAACTTTTTCGCAAATTGATTACCATGTGAAAAAAAAAATGTAACTTTGCATCATCATGAGTTACATTAATTTCGATAGACATCAATTAGTAAATTTAGAGTACTCTCTCAACAAAGAATTGTTGCGTGTGAATCGTAGCGGCTCGCATTCGTGTACGTCATTGATTCACTGTAACACCAGAAAATATCACGGTTTGCTGGTTTGTCCGGTTCCGAATATTGATGATGAAAAACATGTTTTGTTGTCTTCCGTTGATGAATCAATTGAACAACATGGCGAACAATTTAATTTAGGTTTGCATCAATTCGAAGGCGGAAAATTTTCTCCGAAAGGACATAAATATCTTCGCGAATATGTTCTCACTCCTCTTCCAAAAAGAACATACAATGTTGGCGGCGTTCTTTTTTCAAAAGAATCTCTTTATGCAACCGACAAAGATTGTGTGATCATAAAATACACTTTGGAAGATGCACACTCGAAAACAAAATTAATTGTCAAACCTTTTTTAGCTTTTCGAAATATACATTTATTGAGTAAAGCAAATGATAACGTCAATAAATCTTTCGAAACAATTAAAAATGGAATTCGCACGCGAATGTACGATGCATATCCGCACTTGTATATGCAACTTTCCAAAAAAGCCGAATACAAACACGATCCGAATTGGCACCATAATATAGAGTATCAAAAAGAACTCGACAGAGGCTACGAAGGTTTGGAAGATTTATATGTTCCCGGAACATTCGAAATCGAAATCAAAAAAGGTGAAAGCATTTATTTTTCGGTTGGATTGGAAGAAATCGAAAAACCCGAAACAACATTGAAAAAAATGTTTGCCGATGAAGCCAAAAACAGAATTCCGAGAGACTGTTTCGAAGGTTGTTTGAAAAATGCAGCACGACAATTTTTTGTAAAAAATGAAAACGGTCTAAATGTAATCGCAGGTTTTCCTTGGTTTGGATGTCGAAGTCGAGATACATTTATTGCTTTGCCGGGTTTAACGTTGACCTCCGGTGACGAAGAATTATGCAAAGAAGTTTTGGACAACATGATTTCCAAATTACACAACGGTTGGTTTCCGGACGATCCGTCTGCAAGACAAAAAACTTATAGCGGAATCGACACACAACTTTGGTTTTTCTGGGCATTGCAACAATATGCCACTCACACCAAAACACAAAAAAAGATTTGGAAAATATATGGCGAAACGATGGTGTCTATATTAAATATGTATAAATACGGATCGCATCATCAGGTTCACATGATTCCAAACGGATTGATTTATGGTGGAGCCGCAGGACAACCGTTGACTTGGATGAACGCTATTGCCGAAGGGATTGTCGTTACACCGCGAACAGGCTTTGTTGTTGAGGTTAACGCACTTTGGTATAATGCTGTGATGTTTGCCATCGAAACTGCAAAACTTGCAAAAGATACTAAATTTGTGAACGAATGGGAACCGCTGATGCAAGAATTTCCAAACGTTTTCAAAGAAATGTTTTGGGATAAAGAAAAAGGATATTTAGCCGATTGTGTGAATGACGGACATAAAGATTTTACGGTTCGTCCGAATCAAGTGATTGCAACCGGACTACCTTATTCGCCTATCAGTGTACGAGTTTCACAGTTGGTTTTGGAAAAAGTTCGTCAAGAATTGCTCACACCACACGGGCTTCGAACACTTTCGCCCAATGATCCGAACTATAAATTTGTTTACGAAGGCAACGCTTTTCAACGCGACATGGCGTATCATCAAGGAACCGTTTGGGTTTGGCAGTTGCAGTTTTTTGCGGAAGGATACATGAAAGCGTATGGCGAATCCAAATTAGATTTTATCAAAAATATCTATCATGCATTCGAACAAACCATGTCCGAATATGGCATCGGATCTGTCGCTGAAGTTTACGACGGAGACCCGCCACATCGTCCGAAAGGTGCGGTATCACAGGCTTGGAGCGTTGGAGCATTGTTAAGAATAAATCAAATCATCGCACAGATGCAAGACCGTGCATCTCAACAAAAATCCAAAAAATGAAAGTTTTAATGTTCGGTTGGGAATTTCCTCCGCACATCACAGGAGGTTTAGGCACGGCAAGTTACGGGCTCGCTAAGGGTTTGCTCAAACAAGACGTGGAGGTGATTTTTGTGGTTCCAAAAGCGTATGGCGATGAAGATACTTCGGTAGCACGAATTGTGAATGCAAGTGATGTTGAAATCGATTATCGAAATACCATTTATCAAACCTATTGGCGAAATCTGACCTATATCGAAATCGGCTCGAATCTCGTTCCCTACATGGGTTTTGAAGATTATTTACGATTAGAAAAAAAATCAAAATCTACCATAATCCCATCTGATGCAGAAGAATTTTACAAACGGAAATTTACTTTTTCCGGAAAGTATCAAAGCAATTTGATGGAAGAAGTCATGCAATATGCCATGGTTGCAAGCACCATTGCCGAGCAATACGATTATGATTTGATTCACGCTCACGATTGGTTGTGCTACGAAGCCGGAATTGCTGCAAAAGCCTCTTCCGGAAAGCCTTTGGTGATTCATGTTCACGCAACGGAATTCGATCGGAGCGGTGAAAATGTAAACCAAGTTGTTTATGATATCGAACGGCGAGGTATGCACGCTGCCGATAAAGTGATGACGGTAAGTAATCTCACCAGACAGATTGTGATTGAACGCTATGGCGTTGATCCCACTAAGGTTTTCACGGTTTACAATGCTGTTGAACCTATTGAAAATAAAAAACAAATTGTTGTTGGAAAACATTTCAAAGAAAAAATAGTTACATTTTTGGGACGCGTAACATTTCAAAAAGGACCGGAATATTTTGTTGAAGCCGCACATCGAGTTTTGCAAAAAGACGATAACGTTCGTTTTGTCATGGCAGGCTCGGGCGACTTGTTAAACAAGACCATTCGGCGTGTTGCAGAGTTGGGTATCGGAACGAAATTTCATTTCACCGGTTTTTTGAAAGGTTTAGATGTGGATAGAATGTTTATGATGAGTGACGTGTATGTGATGCCTTCTATTTCCGAACCTTTTGGGATTTCTCCTTTGGAAGCGATGCGTGCACGTGTCCCTGTTGTAATCTCAAACCAGTCGGGATGTGCAGAGATTTTGCAACATGCATTGAAAGTCGATTTTTGGGACATTGATGCGATGGCAGACTCTATTTATGGACTTTTACACTACGATTCTCTACATAAATTATTCAGCGAAAAAGGTGCGGAAGAGGTTGACAACCTCAAATGGGAGAACGCTGCTTTGAATAATATAAAGGTCTATAAAAAAGCGCTTAACCTCAAATAATATCAGTCATGAATGCCCTGTGTTTTTATTTCCAAGTACACCAGCCGTTGCGATTGCGAAACTATCGTTTCTTCGAAATGGGCGTTGCACACAACTATTACGACGATTATCAGAACCAATATCTGGTCAATCGTATCGCCGATCGTTGTTATATTCCAATGAATAATTTACTCTTAGAATTGATTAAAAAACATGGCAAAAAATTCAATGTCAGTTTGTCGATTTCGGGAGTGGCTTTGGATCAATTCGAATGGTATGCACCACACGTTTTGGATAGTTTCAAAAAGTTAGCAAAGACCGGACAAGTCGAGTTTATCGCCGAAACGTATTATCATTCTTTAGCCTCTTTGAATGAAACTTCGGAATTCGAAAAACAAGTTAAAAAACATAGCGAACGTATTGAAAAATTGTTTGGAAAAAAACCAACCACGTTTCGAAATACCGAATTAATTTATTCCGATGAAATCGGAGCAAGAGTTTCCAAAATGGGCTTTGACACTATGCTTACAGAAGGAGCAAAACATATTTTAGGTTGGAAATCTCCAAATTATTTGTATTGCAATGCGATTAATCCGAAGTTGAATATCTTGCTCAGAAATTATCAATTGAGTGATGATATTGCATTCCGTTTTTCGGATCAGCAATGGAAGGGATGGCCTCTCACCGCTGAGAAATACGTGGATTGGATTTTGCAACTCGGCAAAAAAGAAGAGGTCGTAAATATCTTTTTGGATTACGAAACTTTTGGCGAACATCAATTGAAAGAAACCGGAATTTTTGATTTTTTCAAAGTGTTGCCGGATATCGTTTTTAAGCGTACAAAATTCAAATTTTCGACACCTTCCGAAATCAGCAAAGCCTTGACACCAAAGGCTCCTGTGCATGTTCCATTTCCAATTTCATGGGCAGACGAAGAACGTGATTTGACAGCTTGGTTAGGTAACGAATTGCAAAACGAAACCTTTTCAAAATTGTATGAATTAACCGAAAAAATTGAAAAAAATAAAGACCCCGAAATTCACAAAGATTTTGGCTTTTTACAAACGAGTGACAATCTGTATTACATGTGTACGAAATGGCTCGCAAGTGCCGATGTTCACAAGTATTTCAGCCATTATGCCTCGCCTTATGATGCATTCATAAACTACATGAATATCTTATCGGATTTCATCATTCGTTTGGAAGGAAAAAATGAAAAAAATGAAACCAAAACGAAACAAAAAGCAAAAGTATCCGTAAAAGGAGATCAAAATACAAACGTTAACAAACTTAAATTATCAACCAAAAAAACAAAAAAAATGGAAACAAAAAAACCAGCTGCGAAAAAAGCAGCAGCAAAAAAACCAGCAGTAAAAAAAGTTGTAAAAAAAGCAGCACCGGCTAAAAAAGTTGTAAAAAAAGCAGCACCGGCTAAGAAAGTTGTGAAAAAAGCAGCTCCTGCAAAAAAAGTTGTAAAAAAAGCAGCACCGGCTAAAAAAGTTGTAAAAAAAGCAGCACCGGCTAAGAAAGTTGTAAAAAAAGCAGCACCGGCTAAAAAAGTTGTAAAAAAAGCAGCTCCGGCTAAGAAAGTTGTAAAAAAAGCAGCACCGGCTAAGAAAGTTGTGAAAAAAGCAGCACCGGCTAAGAAAGTTGTAAAAAAAGCAGCTCCAGCTAAAAAAGTTGTAAAAAAAGCAGCTCCGGCAAAAAAAGTTGCCGCTAAAAAACCGGCAGTAAAAAAAGTTGCTGCAAAAAAACCGGCTGTTAAAAAAGCAGGTTGTAAAAAATGTTAGGTTCTAACATTTTTAATAAAAAAGACGAACATCAGTTCGTCTTTTTTTTTTGCAGCAACGTAACTTTTTTTCTTTTTTTACGTAAATATAAGAAAAAACTTGCAAAGTTCCCGATTATTTCGTATCTTTGTGGGTTAATTATCTGAATGATATGATGCGAATAAAGTGCATTTTGGTTGTTTTTTTGCTGTTTTGTACACTCTTTTCGAGTGGACAAGACGCTATTTTCAGTCAATTTTATGCCGCACCGTTGTACACCAATCCGGGTTTGGCAGGTGCCATGAAATGTGGTCGTCTTTCAGTTAATTATCGCAACCAATGGTCGATGATTCCCGGAGCATTTTCAACTGTGAACGCTTCATACGACCAACATTTCGACGATTTGTCGGGAGCACTCGGATTTGTTGTAACTAATTTGAGAGAAGGAAACGGTAGTTATTCCACTACCAATGTGGGTGTTATCTATTCCTACAGCCTCGAAGTTAATGATGTATTTGCCATCAAAACCGCCGTGCAAGCCTCATTTGTCAATCGTCGTGTTGACTGGGACAATCTCACGTTTCCCGACCAGTTTCTTTCCGACATAGGTTTGCATAAACCTCGTTCCGATGAACACGGCAATTTTCCGGAAATGCCAATCAGCAAAAAATATGCAGATTTTTCGACTGGAATTGTCGGATACAGCGAAAATTTTTATGCCGGTTTTGCCATACATCATTTGGGTACACCTAACGAGGCTCTTACCAGAGGTGGTATTGCCAAACTACCTATGAAATATACCATTCACGCAGGTGCAGTTATTGATTTACTCCCCAAACAACGGCGTTTCAGAGATGCCAACGCACCAACGCTTTCGCCGAATATCATCTATCAACAACAAGGCACGGCTCAGCAGATCAATTATGGTATGTATGCCAACAATATCCTCCCTTCGATAGTCTTTGGACTTTGGTATCGCCAAACGATTTCATTCAATCGACCCGAATCGTTGACTTTTTTGGTCGGATTTAAGCACAACACGTTAAGTGTTGGATATAGTTATGATTTGTCTGTCAGTAAGTTATATCGAATTTCAGGAGGTTCTCACGAACTGTCCATGTCTTATTTGCTACCTTGCCGAGAGCCTAAAGTAAGAGTAAAAAAAATAAATTGTCCAAGTTTTTAACCAAAAAAGTAGTTTTTTTCAAAAAAAATTCGTATCTTTGCAAACCCAAGCACACAAATGTGCACATAACATAAACAATCTAAAATTCAAAATAACATGAACATTAGAAAAATTTTCAGCATTATTGCCCTGATTTCAGTGGCATTCCTAACGGGCTGTTCGTCCTCAAAAGAGCAGTCGTCCAAAACAGGTTGGAACGTGAACGACCCGAAGTGGGGTGGTTTTCAAGTACTTCATGCCCATGAACAACAAACTCCGAATGGTATGGTGTTTATCGAAGGCGGTTCGTTTGTAATGGGCTCTAATCAGATCGATCTGATGAACAGTTGGGACATGATTCCCCGCCGTGTTTCCATTTCGTCTTTTTATATGGACGAAATTGAAGTACGAAACATCGACTACAACGAGTATCTGTTTTGGTTGGATCGTATCTACGGACAAGACTTTCCGGAAGTTGTTCGTCGTGCTCACCCCGATGAATTGGCTTGGCGTAGAGTAGATGCTTATGTTGAGCATTTGGTGGAATTTTACCTCACTTATCCGGCTTACAACGATTATCCTGTTATTGGTGTAACTTGGGAACAAGCCAATGATTACTGCATTTGGCGTACCGACCGTGTGAACGAAGACATTTTGATTCGTATGGGATTCCTTCAAATTGATCCTGCACAAACTCCCGACAATCACTTCAACACCGCAGCCTACTTGAATAACCAATATGTAGGTTTGGTCAGAAGACAATTGCCGGATATGAATCCGAATGCCACGGAAAAGAGACGCGGAGTTCAATTGAGAGATGGTATTTTGTTGCCGAATTTCCGTTTGCCGACTGAGGCTGAATGGGAATATGCCGCTTACGGTTTGAAAGGCAATACCTTTGATGAACGCGTTATCGAACGTCGTGTTTATCCTTGGAACGGCTCCAATGTTCGCATGAGCGACAGAAATCACATGGGAGAAATGCGTGCGAATTTTGCTCGCGGACGTGGCGATTTCATGGGTGTTGCAGGAAGTTTGAATGATGGTGCCGATTACACTGCTCCGGTTTATTCTTATGCTCCGAACGATTTCGGTTTGTACAATATGGCTGCAAACGTTAGCGAATGGGTCATGGACGTGTATCGTCCGTTGACATTCGAAGAAGCCCACGGAATGAACCCTTTCAGAGGAAATGTCTACATGACGAAAGTTCGTGATGAAGATGGAGAAGTTGCAGAAAAAGATAGTTTGGGACGTATTCGTTTCCAAGAAATGACCACCGAACAAATTGGCGATCGTCGTAATTTCCAACAAGCAGATAACCGAAATTTCCGCGATGGAGATTTTGCATCGACTATTTCCGATGATTGGTTGGCTCTTGCCGATGAAAGCGGTAGTACAACGGATAAAGTGTATGATGAGAGAAGTTCTTTAATTAACGATAATTCTCGAGTCGTCAAAGGTGGTTCTTACAGAGATCGTGCGTATTGGCTATCTCCCGCAGGTCGTAGATTCTTGGATCAGGATCGTAGCGAGGCTTGGATTGGATTCCGTTGTGCGATGTCGCGCATTGGTTCGGCAACTCAGTCGGGTGCTCGAGCAAGACAATAGTACTATAAAGGTATGACATATTCTCTCGAAAGTCTATATGCTCAGTATCTGAAGCATCCTGTGATTTCGACGGATACTCGAAACTTGATACCTAATTCTATATTTTTCGCACTCAAAGGCGAGCGATTTAATGCGAATGTTTTTGCCGGTTCCGCATTGGATGGTGGTTGTGCTTTAGCTGTTGTAGACGACCCGAATGTGGCTGTTGACAAACGTTTTTTCTTGGTCGATGATGTTCTCAAAGCCTTGCAAAATTTGGCAGCTCATCATCGTAAACAACTAAAAATTCCGGTGATCGGAATCACCGGAAGCAACGGAAAAACCACCAGCAAAGAATTGATTCATGCGGTACTTTCGACACAGTTCAAAACCCACGCTACACAAGGCAATTACAACAATCATATTGGCGTGCCGTTAACGATTTTATCCACACCGAAAGATACGGAGATTTTGATTGTGGAAATGGGTGCAAATCACGTCGGTGAAATTGCAGAATTATGCAACATTTCACAACCGAATTTCGGACTGATTACAAGTCTGGGAATGGCTCATTTAGAGGGTTTCGGAAGTTTTGAAACTATCGTGAAAACCAAAACGGCGTTGTTTCGTGCGGTGAAAAAAAACAAAGGTTTAGTGTTTGTGAATAATCAAATTCCCGAATTGATGACACATTCCAAACAACAAAAACGAGTAACATTTGGAGAGAAACAGGCTGATTTTACAGGTAGTTTGGTTGACAGCGGTGTTTTTGTAAATTTGGATTACCAATCTCAAATTATCCGCACTCAACTCATCGGCGAATATAATTTCAACAATATTTTGGCAGCTTGTGTTATCGGCGAATACTTCAAAATTTCGATTGAAAATATCAAATATGGATTGGAGTATTACACGCCATCTAACAATCGTTCGCAATTAGTCAAGACCAATAAAAACACGCTGATTTTAGATGCTTACAATGCCAATCCAACCAGTATGGCTGTGGCTTTGGAGAGTTTTGCAGCATTAGATTTCGAAAAGAAATTTTTTGTGCTTGGCGATATGTTGGAACTCGGACATGAAAGTTTGGTTGAGCATCAACGCATTTTTTCTTTAGTCCAAAAATTAGGTTTGAACGAAGGAGTTTTCGTTGGAAAAAATTTTCAATCGCTTTCGTCCGGACATACTGCCACATTCGAAAATGCCGAAGAAGCCCGCAGTTTCTTGAATAGACAGATGTTTGACCGTTATTTATTTTTAATCAAAGGTTCGCGTAGCATACATTTGGAAACCGTAATTGATGTATTGTGAAAACCAATTTTTATAACGTAATCGGTGCCATGTCCGGAACATCGTTAGATGGTTTGGACTTGGCTTTTTGTGAATTTCGTTTTGAAAATTCGCAATGGAACTACAACATTGTAATTGCTGAAACCATTGAATATTCTGATGTTTTGAAAGGACGTTTGAAAAATGCCGTGAATGTTTCGGGGTTAGCGTTGGCGTTGTTGAATTCGGATTACGGACATTTTTTAGGACAAGCGATTCAAAAATTTATTCAAAAAAATAATTTGCAAGTTGATTTGATTTCCATTCACGGACACACGATTTTTCATCAAACGGAAAAAAAACTCACCTTGCAAATTGGTGATGGTGCGGCTGTTGCAAGTTATGTGAAATGTCCGGTGGTTGCACAATTTCGGAATATCGATGTAGCCCTTGGCGGACAAGGTGCTCCGTTGGTTCCGATTGGCGATAAATTGCTGTTTAATACCGTAGATTTTCGTTTGAATTTAGGCGGCATTGCCAATATCTCATTTACCGAAAACCAAAAAACAATTGCGTTTGATATTTGCGTTTGCAATATGGCATTGAACAATTTGGTTTTTGCCAAAAATTTACTTTTTGATAAAAACGGAGCTATCGCGGCATCCGGAACCTTAAATTCGGACTTATTATCGCAATTAAATGGTTTGGATTTTTTCAAACAGTCGCCGCCGAAATCCTTGGGGTTTGAGTGGTTTGAGACTAATTTTTTGCCGATTTTGAATGGGTCAGATTGTTCGGTTGCAGACCAATTACATACGGTTTGCGAACATATTGCCGAACAAATTTCCAACGTTGTGAATAAACAAAAAAACGTTTCCGAAAAAACCATGCTTGTTACAGGTGGCGGGGCAAAGAACGATTTTTTAATGTCGAAAATTAAGCAACATTGTTTGTGCAAAATCGAGGAAACCAATCCGCTCATTATGGATTTCAAAGAGGCGTTGATTTTTGCTTTTCTCGGTGTGTTACGCCTTCGTGGAGAGGTGAATTGTTTAGCCGATGTTACCGGTGCAACCCGCGACAACATTGGCGGTTGCGTGTATCTTGGCAACGGCTTGGCGTAGTGCCGAACCGTTAGTTAGGTGCTGTGCAATTTATTATCCCGTACTTATTTCCGTTTGTAAGATACAAAAAATATCTGAATTGAACAAAATTTTTTTTATATGTCAAAAACTTTTCGTACCTTTGCAAAACATTTTAACCAAAAAACAAACCATGAAATAAACGAAAATATAATATAGCGGTTGCTATTCTTGTCGTAGAAAATTAGGAATTTCTGAATATACAAGAGACTGTAACGCCTGCACTGCGGGCTTGCTTATTCTTGTATATGGGTTTCCTAATACCTCTGCGACGGATTTGTTAAGTCCGTTTTTTTTATTGTCTAAAAATTGAAAACATAATTAAACAAAATATAATAACATAAAAAAAACTATGAAAAAATTCCTTTATTCTGTGATGATTTTATCGTTTGCATTCGCAATTTCTTGTGACAAAGAGCCCAGCACCAATAGCATAGAAACACCCTATGTGCCTGTTACCGGTGTATCGCTGAACCACATTGCTGCCATCTTCAACATTGGTGACACGCTTACGCTTATTGCTACTGTATTGCCCGACAGTATAACCAACAAAACCGTATCTGCAAGCAACAAAACCGTATCGTGGATTTCGAGTGCACCCAACACCGTTTCGGTTGTCAACGGAAAACTTACTGCTCTTGCCATTGGCACGGCAACTATTACTGTTATCACGCAAGACGGTGAAAAAACCGCCACTTGCCTTGTAACCGTGAGTGAAACCATTTGGGAGACATCTCTTGGTAAAGCCTCTTTTGCCACCGATTCCACTTGGAAAATTCCCGGAAATGGTATTACTCAAGAGTGGTCGGATGCTGTTCAGACGGTTGATTGTAGTAGTAAAGCCACTTTTAGTGGTTGGAATTCTACAACGAGTTCTTACAATGTTGATTGCCGCTCCAATCCCTACCAAAAAGGTGATTTATTTTCTTGGCATGCTGTTGCCGAAGTAGAAAATATTTGTCCTGATGGTTGGCGAATTCCGGATTCTGCTGATTTTCGTAACTTGGATATCGCTTTAGGTTTTAACGGTCAGAATCGTTATCAAGAAACGGTTAATGATACGTCTTGGCAGGTTCAACTTGACACCTATCTCACTACGTGGGGTGGTACTTACGGAGGCCTCTGCACTTCGGTCGGCTCGCTGTACAATCAAGATTTCAGCGAGGTCTACTGGTCGCAGTCGGAGAACAACACGGATCTTGGGTTCCGTTTTACCTTCGATACAAATGGCCATATCTACCCGCAGGGTTGGGGCAACAAGGGTTACGGGCGTTCCCTGCGTTGTGTGCGGGATGTACCTTAGTGATTAGTGAATAGTGATTAGTGAATAGTCGTTCCAATGTACGATTTACAAATGTACAATTTACGCTTCGCCCAATAGTAAATCGTAAATCCGTAAATCGTAAATTGAATTCCCCTCCTTTGGAGGGGTGGCACGAAGTGCCGGGGTGGTCATAAACCCCGCCAGCGATGGTCATAAACCACCTCCCGGCTTCGCCGTACTCCTCCAAAGGAGGAGAATTTTTTGCCCTACGTTATTGATTTTGCCCTTTCAGGGCGAGAGGCGAAGCGTTATCAATTATGAGGAGCGTAGCGACGAATACGTTACCGCAGGAAATGTCAGAGCGTAGCGGCGACGTATTTCCTGCAAAGAGTTTTTTTGAATACTTTTTTTGCTCTCAAAAAAAGTATTAG
>Ga0099364_10000700_pt1 | contig 57091 bp, 60 predicted proteins | sample TergutTh196P3_FD_73070 | JGI IMG/M metagenome (GOLD analysis project Ga0099364, IMG submission 73070) | Microcerotermes parvus P3 segment gut microbial communities from Pointe-Noire, Republic of the Congo - Th196 P3 | ecosystem: Host-associated > Arthropoda: Insects > Digestive system > Gut ... | reverse complement strand
CCCCGCGGGGCGGTTTGTGGGGGGCGGCCCTCAAGGAGACAGCGGGCTGCCGGGGCGCAAGATTATCGTTGACCCCTGCGGCGGCTACGCCCGCCACGGCGGGGGATGCTTCTCCGGCAAAGACCCCACCAAGGTTGACCGCAGCGCCGCCTATATGGCCCGGTACGCCGCGAAAAATCTTGTGGCGGCAGGGCTTTGTCGTCGCTGTGAGATTGAGCTGGCATACGCCATCGGCGTGGCGGAGCCGGTCAGCATCCTGATTGATTCGTTCGGCACCGGGACGGTGGGTGACGACAAGTTGGCCGCCGCCGTGAAATCCGTCTTTGACTTCCGCCCGGCCGAGATTATCAAAGCCCTTGATTTGCGCCGTCCCATCTACGCGCCGCTGGCGGCTTACGGGCATTTCGGGCGCGACGGGCTTCCGTGGGAGAAAACAGACCGCGCCGACGCGCTGAGGGCGGCCGCGAAGTGATGGACTTCAACGAATACCAGCGTCTCGCCCTGCGCACCGCGGCGAACACCGCCGCCGACCGTCTGCTGCTCAACGGCGTGATGGGGCTGTGCGGCGAGGCGGGGGAGTGCATCGACATTGTCAAGAAGCATATTTTCCAAGGCCACGCGCTGGATAGGGAAAAGCTCATTGACGAGGCGGGCGACTGTCTTTGGTATCTGGCGTCCCTCGCCGAGAGTCTGGGCGTGGAGTTGGGAGAAATTGCGGCGGGCAATGTGGCAAAGCTGAAAAAACGCTACCCGGAAGGCTTTGAAGCCGAACGGAGCGTCAACAGAGATTAAAATATACGGAAGGAGCAACAGCATGAAATTCCAGTATCTGGGAAAACAAGCCAATGTGGGCGACAAGCTCAAGCAGTACGCAGAGAAAAAGGTTGGCAAGCTCGACAAATTCTTCAAAAACGAATCCTCCGCGCAAATCACCGTTTCCGGCGAGGGCAACCGCCAATCCATGGAAATTACCGTCAGCCACGACGGGATGTACTTCCGCGCGCGAGAGACGGGCGACGACCGCTTCGCGATGATTGACAAGGCCGTGGCCGCCATTGAGCGCCAAATCCGAAAAAACAAGACCCGCCTTGAAAAAAGCCTGCAAAAAAGCATTATGACCCCCGACGCCGGCTTTTCCGAAAGCGACACCGCCGAGGAGACCGACTTCCAAATCCTCCGCACCAAGCGCTTCACTCTCAAGCCGATGACCCCCGAGGAAGCCATCCTCCAGATGAACCTCCTCCACCACGAGTTCTTCGTCTTCCGCAACATGGAAGGCGGCAGCTTCGCCGTCGTTTACAAACGCGGCGACGGCGGCTATGGGATGATTGAAGAGGGCTGATATACACAGAATACCGACGCAACCCCCCGCCGTACGGCGGGGGGTTGCCTTAGAGTGGATTCCCTCCGCCGGGCTATTGGCGCAAGCCCTCCGCCTCCCGCTGAACATTATCCCAGAAATACTTCTTAAACGATTTTTGCACCTCCGCCTTCTGTGTCCGGGCGATAGGAACCGCCTTGCCGTTTTTCATCATAAAATCGTTGCCCCGGATGGTCTGCACATACAGAAGATTGACGACATAACTCCTGTGGCACTGCACAAAGGGCAGGCCGCCCAGCTTTTCCGCCAGCCCGTCTATCTTCATATCGGTCGCCGTGAGCTTGCCGCCCGCCGATATGAACACGCAGTGATGCTTCATGGACTCAATATAATAAATATCGCGCAGGCGGATTTCCGCCGGCTGCTTGTCTACGGTGACCTCAATGGTCTGCGTATACCGTTCGAGCAGCGCCCGGCATTTTTCCATAGCCTTGGCAAGGGCTTCGTCCCCGACCGGCTTGACGATGTAATACTGGGCGACGCCATACCCGGCGACCGCGTAGTCCGTGCTGGTCGTCACCATGACGATGGCCGCGTTTTTGTCCGCTTCATACGCCATTTCCGCCGCCTCCATCCCGGATAGGCCGCCTTCTTTCATATAGATATCCATAAATATGAGCTGGTATTTCTCCGGGACAAAGGCCGCGATGAAGTCCTCGCCGCTTTCAAAGCAATCAATCTCGGCGTCAACGCGGTGCGCGCTTAAATAGCGGGTCAGCGCCTCCTTCAGCCGGAGGGTGTCCCTCCTCATATCGTCGCATATGGCAATGCGCATTACGCCCCTCCTTTCTCCGCCGCCAGCGGCAGAATGATTTCGCTGTGAAAGGTGTTGTCCCCGTCGGTGTAAAACTCGGCGCTCCCGCCGTAGAGCCGGCATATGGCCCGCGCGGAGACAAGACCGACGCCTTCGCGGTCGGCTCTCTTGGACGAGAAAAACCGTCCGTCCGCCTTGCGGACATTGCCGTCAAACGTGTTTTTCACATGGATGCCCAGCATCTCAAACGACTGGCCGATGGTGACGGAAACCGCCCGCCGGTCTACCGGGATTTTCAACGACGCTTCCAGCGCGTTTTCCAGCAGATTGGAAAGGAGTACCGACAAATCGGCGTCTTTGACGGGGATGGACGCGGGCAGCTTTGCCTGTGCCAGAAAAACCGTGTCCTGCCGTTTCGCGAGATTGGCATACACCTCCAGCAAGGTGTTGACAATGTAGTGTTCGCAGTAAAGCACCGGCGCGGTTTTGGGCTGGCTGTCCTCAAAATCATTCAGGTAGGCTTCCAATTCTTTGCCGCCGCCGGCGGCAAGCTCCCGGATGACGAGCATATGATGGCGCAGATTGTGGCGCGCGGTCTCAAGCTGTTCCTCCTTTTCCAGCAGCTTGGGATAACCGGCCCGCTGCACGTCAAGCATCCGTGAGACGCTTTCGGCGCGGCTCTCTATCGCCTGACGCAGACGGTATTGAGCCGCGATGTCGCCCGCCAGAGCCGCGCCAATCATCAGAACGACAAAAGCGCCGGCGATTTCGGGAAACCAGCCGAAACGTATCGGCTCGAACATGGGAAAGACCCGTCCCATCACAAGCGCGGCGTTCATAACCATCATAGCGGCCAGCATGATGCTGCCGCTCGCCCTGCCCTTGTACGCGCAAACTGCGGCGCCGATTGTCAGAAACAGGGCGCAAACCCACGAATAGGCTTCAATCAGGCGGGAATAGGCCATCATCATATTCAAATTATCGCCCGCGAGGAACGGCATCGACAGCGCCCAGCAGATGACAAAAACGGCAAAAGCCCCAAAGGGACGGAACCACTTATCGGCCATGCCGGTCAAATGCCGCTGAATCAGCATGACAAACAGGAACACCGCGCAGTAGGCGACGTTTTCCACCGTATACCACAACATGCCGCCGGGCAGCAGCGTTTTGACGATGGGATGACAGGTATACAGCACAAAGCAGAGGCACAGCGCCGCGTAATAGAGCGGCTTCCTCTCTTTTCTGGTCAGAAGCCATATGCCGAAATACAAAAGCCCCAAGCAGGCGGCCGTTACGCCCGCGATATACCGCACCGCCAGCCGGAGATTCAATACGCCCGCCACGGCGTCCGGATCGCCAAAGGCGGGAGGGTAGACCATCCCGCTGTAAAAATGGCTGAAATTTGAGACGGCGGCCAGAATGTCCATCTGTCCCGACGCCAGTACGGTGACGGTGCGGATGCCGGTATGCGCGCGGTAACGCGCCGGATCCGTCTCTCCCATTTCCGCCGCCGGCAGACCGTTTATATACAGCTTATACGCCGAAAAGATTTCCGGCAATTCCAAAGTGTAGCTGGCCGTTTCGTCCGGCAGCGTGATGAGCAGACGGTAGGAGGCGCTTCCGTGGGGGCTGCGCTCGGGGACGCCGTCCACACGCCCCTCAAACCCTCCGTACTGCCCGATAAAGACAATCTCGTCCGGCAAGGGGGCGTTCTCCCCGGCAAAATCGTCGGGCGTGAGCAGCCTTCCCCGGTAAATCTCCCAGTCGCTTATGAGCCACCGCACGGGCTGTCCGGGCGCGGCCGTATACTTATTGTCGGCTTGATATGCCAGCCAGAAGACAGCGCAGGCGGCCAAAAACACCGACAGCAGCAAAACCGGAACGCCTAAACGTCTGAGCCTCATCCCGTTTTCCGCCTGAATCCGAGAAATACGCCCGCGCCGGTCAAGCCGATGCCCGCCGCGGCAATCACAGGCATTCGCCTGTTTGAATACGGAGCGGGGGCGTCAGGCCCGGAAGCCGGAGGCTCGCCGGGGGGTACGCGCGGCGTTTCCGGTTTCGGCTCGGGCGTCGCCGTGGGTGCGGGCGCGGGAACCGGAGCGGGTTCGGGTACGGGGGCGGGTCTGGCCGCAGGAAATGGCTTCGGCGCCGGGGAGGAGTCCGGTGAGGGAGAGGGCGAAGGCGCCGGTATAGGGGAGGGAACCGGCGTAGATGCCGGTGTGGGTGCAGGCGTAGGTGGTGTCGGCGTAGGCGTGGACTCCGGCGTCGGTTCGGGAGGGGACGCCGGTGGCGTGGGGGAGGGTGAAGGCTCCGGCGTCGGCGTGGGGGATGGCGCGGGGGATGGTACGGGTATGGGCGAGGGCGACGGAACCGGCGACGGTGACGGCGTTGGTGCGGGGCTGGGCGACGGGACGGGTGAAGGGACGGGCGGCGGAGCGGGGCTGGGACTTGGCGACGGAGACGGGGCCGGAGAGGGAGAAGGCGAAGGCGAGGGTGGGGGAGAAGGCGGGGGCGAGGGTAGGGGCACGTACGGAAGCTCGTTTTCCCCCCGGCTTTCGCCGGTGCGTTTTCCCTCAAACGGTTCGTGGGTCACCGAGCCGCCCGCGTAGTCCGCGCACAGCATATCCGCCGAGACGCCGTCGTCTTCATAGCGGATATGAAAATCATACCGCCCACCGCCGAGCAGGCTGTGCAGCTCGTTTAACTGTATGGACAGAGCTTTGCCGCCGCGGAATAAAAACGTCCCCTCAGGCGCGGGCGCCCAGTCGCCGCCGTCCGCCGAAACCCACAGCTCCGGCTCCCCGAGCGGCTTGATCCACTCCACCCAGAGCGACGTGTCATACCGCGTGAAGACGCGCAGGGTCACCCTGTCCGGGTCAAGCACCCAGACGGGGATGTCAGTTTGCCCGCAAAAAACCACGCCCGGCGGCAAATCAAGCAGCAGCGGGTAATACTGCCCCTCTTCCGACACATCCAGCAGCTCCGGGGCCCAGCCGCCCAGCCGAACCGGGACAAAATCGCGCCCGTCGTCTAAGTCAACCCGGCACGCAATGCCGCCGGCGTTGTAATCCTCAATCAGCGCGGCCAGCGCTTCGTCGGAAGCGCCGAGAGGGACAAGCAGCGGGTCGGAATTCCAGCTATATATCCGCGTTATTCCAATGTCGTCCGGCTCCTCCGGCTCGTCAACAGGCTCGCCGCCCGGGCCTTCACCGCTCGGGTTTTCGTCCTCGGAGTCCTCCCATCCGTCCTCTTCGTCAGAGCCGCCCGGCGGAAAAACAATGCCCCCAAGGAACGCGTAAGCGGGGATAAGCCGCGCGGCGGCAATAACCAGCAGTAAAGCGGCTAAAATTGCCAAAATTTGCTTATTCACGCCCTCACCCCTTATATATATGTCTATATCGTAACAATTCCGCCGTTCTTAAATCGGGCCGCAAAAAAACTTTATGGCAGCCCCTTCGCCGTTCGTGCGAAAAACGCGCATTTCGTGTCTGCGCTATATCAAAACAACCCGCCCTGTACGATAATGAAGTTGGATAGCCATATCCATACACACGCGGAGGGGACGGAACCCCGCCCGCGCCGAATCAAAAACATGGAGGTCATCACTATGAAACGGAAACTACTATCTCTCACCCTCGCCGCCGTCCTCACCCTCTCACTGGTGACGGCTCTCCCGCAAACAGCGGTGGCGGACGACCCGCCGGGCCCGTCAGCCCCCGGAACCGCAGGCAACCCCCACCTCGTACGCAACGCGGCAGCCCTGCGGCAAGTGGGCAGCGGTACTCCCGAAGGCTGGACGATGTCCGCCCACTACAAGCAAACAGCCGACATTGACCTTTCGGGCTTTGACAACTGGCTACCCATCGGCGGAAACGGCGATTCCCATGTCGGCGCCGTTGCGTTTACGGGCGTTTATGACGGGGGCGGGTATGTCATCTCCAATCTGACCATTAACAGACCCGGAAACGCAGAAGCCAACTATGACACTTACGGCTATATTCAAGGCTTGTTCAACACTATTCGGGATGGCGGCGTTGTGAAAAACCTCGGTCTTGAAGACGTCAACATTCGCGCTCATTCTTACACCGGGGGAATAGCGGGTGTGAATAGTAGGGGTACGATTTCCAACTGCTATGTCACCGGCAAAATAACCAGAGGGAATTCATCGGGGCAAAATTTCGGTGGTATTGTGGGGGAAAACTCCGGTGTCGTAGAGTATTGCTATAGCACCGCCGAGATTGACGTCCTTGGGTCTGTCGGCGGCATAGCAGGCCAAAATTTAGCCGGCACCATTCAATATAGTGTGGCGCTGAACACAAGCGTGAAGACACAGGCCGCCTTCAGTGAGGTTTTCCGTATAGCAAAAAAGGCTTCGTCAAGCGACGGCCCTACTGTATTTACAGAAAACTATGCGTTGGATACAATGGTTCTCAGATTTGGTGACCCATCGGCGGTAAAAACCGCCTACCTTATCGAGGAAGACGGCCATAACATCACCGCGGAGCAAGTGAAAAAACCTGAAACGTGGATTGCTCTGAAATGGGATTTTGATAACACTTGGGAAATCAAACGAAACGCCGACCGGCCGACGTTCCAGACCGGCGGAAACGTCCACAACATAGCATATACGCCTCTCGAGGCGCTCGTGACCGCGACGCCGGCGAAGGACGCGGCGCACAGCGCGGACGAGAATACCTACACCGCCGACAGCGCAATCATTGACCTTGTGGCGGAGGAGCTGACCCTGCCGACCGGGTTCACGGCGGCGGCGTTCAGCACCGATGGCGGGGAGAAATGGAAGAATGGCGCGCCGCCGGACTTGGTGAAGCTGCTGAATAAGGATTTGATTCTGCACGTTTCCAACCTTGAGATTGACAGGGCGACCAAGAAGCCCCCCGCGGGCAAGGAGGCGGAGGGGGAAGCGGCCGCCGTGGCCGGGGCGACGATTATAGAGTTTGCGAAGATTACAGGGCGTCCCAGAGTCACCAAGCTGGCCATCAACTACGCCATTTACGCCGCCGACTTAGCCGAAACCCCCGGGCAGTGGGCGTTGGCCGCGAAGGGCGCGACGACCGTCTCCGACACAGTGAGCGACTTGCAAATCGCCGTGGCCGCGGCTAATAAGAAAGACCCGGACGATGAGGGCTGGGGCCGGTTCAGAGCGGCGCAGGGCATCAACGTCCTGCACACCGAAGCGGGCGTGAAGCCGACGAAGACAATCTATCTCGTCCGCGGCGCTCCCAAGGGCGGCAACGACGGCAGCGCCGTCGCGGCGGCCAAGCCGTATAAGATAACGGCGTCGAGCCAGCTCGTGCAGCCTAAGCTGAAAGTCAACTATAAGCTGGAAAACATCAAGCCGAAGGTCGGCATGTCCCTCAGCGGGACGGGCATCGAAACCGTTGTCTACGCCAAGGCGTCGCCCGCGCTCAAAGGCGTGCCCATCGGCACAGCCATCGGCGAGACGGAAGGCAACGTCCTCGCATGGATGACCGCCACCGCGAAGAAGCCCGCCAGCCGCATACAAAGCATCGCCCTCGCGCCGAGAGCGGCGCTGCCGACAGAGCCGGAGGAGGTACCCGCTCCGGGCGGCAAGATCAAGCTGCCGAGTAAGTGGGAAATCTTCAACGCAACAAGCAATAAATGGGGCGGCGTGCCCGCCCTGACGGCCTCCGTCACAACCATCGAAAACGTGAGGCTGAAAGCCACCGCCAAAGCCGACAAGCCCGGCACCGGCTACACAGACCTCGCCGCCAGCGCCGACGGCACCATCCATATCTACTGGGGCAAAAACAACCGAGGCGGAGACGCCGTCCTCGCCGCGTGGTTCCTCGCCCCCGGCATGGATCCGCCTGACCCGCCGGAGGATATCGTCATTGATTTACCGGACGACTCCGACCCGCCCGTCATCACCGGCCAGCCGCAGCCTACCACGATAACCCAACATTCCGAGGACAAGTTCCTGACCGTGACCGCCACGGGCAGCGGCACGCTCTCCTATCGTTGGTATTTAGACAATAAGATGATTACCGACGAGGATACCACATACACGGGAGGCGGCCTCGCGACGCTCTCTCTTTCGAGATCGCTGCCGCTGGGCGAGTATTCCTTCTACGTCCGCGTGACCAACAAAGAAGCCGGCAAAAACGCGACGTCGCTCGTAAGCAGTACCGTCAAGGTAATCGTGCAAGCGGGGTCGGCTCTTCCCAACATCACCTCGCACCCGGTGGCTACAACCACCGCGACTGCGGGAAGCATCGGCGACTTGCAGCTGGTGGTTACCGCCAACGGCAGCGGGACACTCTCCTACCAATGGTACAGCACTAACGCGACAAATAGTAACGCGGAGCCGATAGACGGCGAGAAGGACAGAACCTTCACCATTCCCACGACCTTGACCGCCGGTACATACTACTACTTCGTCCGCGTGACCAATACAGAAAGCGGTAAACCCGCAGTAGTGCTGGACAGCCATGTATCCACGGTGACGATAACCCCCCCTGCCCCATAACCACCTTGACCCAGCGCCGTGCCCCGGCCGCTACGGGGCAGCGCGCGAGTCTGATGTCCGCCCGGCTGTGCCTGCCGGGCGGACAACGCCCCAAAATATAAGACATGGAGGTCATCACTATGAAACGGAAGCTGTTATCCCTCACCCTCGCGGCCGTCATGGCGTTCTCGCTGGTGACGGCGCTCCCGCAGGCGGCGGAGGCGTCCGGCAACTCCACAAGCGCCGACGTGAAAATCCACCCGGTCAATGTAGGCGACACCAAGGTCACGGTCAGCATCGTCAAAGGCGCCGGCACGTTCAACGCACGCAGTTTTACAGATAACGGCCTCAGCGGTACGTCTATCGGCATCAACTACCCCGCCCACAACAGCACGGTGAATCCCTGCCGGAACATCGTGGTCAGCGGAGACGGGAAATCAGTCACATTCGAGTTTGTGATTGCCGACCCCAACGGCCCCGGCGACCTCGCCGCGGTTCAACAGCCGTTTGTCGTGGGACAAGTGATGAGGCTCAGCTTTGCCATCGGGTTTTTAATAAACTTTGATACCACTATGGTGGAAAACACGCAGGGCCGTATTCACTCCTCGGTTACCATCAGCGAAGGCGCCGTCGTGAAAGAGCCGCCCGCGCCTAAGGTGGCGGCGTATTACGACCCCAACGCCCCCGGCAAATGGTTTTTGATGGAGAAAGTCAAATCAGACAACCCGATTCTCCTTGCGGGCGGCTATGAGTACGCCGAAAGCGCAACCAGCACGGAGTGGACGCCCGTGCCCTCGGAGGGCTTTGACATGAAGGCCAGCACCGAGCCAAAAACCACCCTCTTTATCCGCACGGCGGAGTTCGGCAAAATCCCGGCCAGCAAAGCCGCCAAGCTCAAGCCCGCCAACCTCGGCAAGCCGACGAAATACAAAATTGACTACAAAAAAGAAATCATCAAGCTGAAAGCCGTTGACCGATACTCCACAAACAATGGAGACACATGGAGAGAACCTACCCTCAACGACAAAGGCAAGCCGATTCCGCTTGACGTCAAGGCCTTTATCGGCGCCGAAAGCTCTGAAATCCTCATCCGCAAGGAGCCTACCGGCAAAAAACCGGCCACCGAGCAGCAAAAGCTGGAAACGCTGCCGCGCGGCAAGCTCTTCGACGCCGTGCTGGACGTCACCAACGGCAAGGTCACCTCCGATATGAAAAAATATGAAATATGGAATGAAAACGTGGACAACCCCGCCAAGAGCAAGTGGGGCAAAATCCCGAAAATCACCACCGAAGGGGAGCATACGTTTGAAATCCGCCTGAAAGCCGTGCCCAAAGGCGCGAACGCCGCCGCCGCCAGCGCAAGCGGCACGCTGCGAATCAGATACGGCGAATACGAGGACAGCAAAGGCAACACCAAAACGGGCATCAGAAACGCGTCCATCAGCGGCGACGGTAAAGCCCCGCCGGTTCTTCAGGAAGGGCCGGTCAAAATCACCAAGCATCCTGAAAGTACCTATGTCACACAAGGCTCAGACCAAGTAAAACAACTGACCGTGGAAACCACAACCGAGTTGACCGGCGGGACGATTGTATACGAATGGTGGCATAGGGGTCTCACCGGGCCGAATACAAGGGTTCAGGGCGCAAACCAAGCAACATTGACGATACCCACAAATTTGGCGGTAGGCGTACACGAATACTCTGTCAAAGTCTGGTACAGCGGCAAATCGGGACAACCGTCCGACAGCCGTACAGCCTATGTAGAGGTTCTGCCGCCCGGAATGGAAGAACCGACAGAGTCGCCGAGCTTCAGGATTGTCGCCAACCGCTTAAACAACGCGATGGGCGGTCCGGGCGAACACACCCTTTACGAGGATATTAATAATGTTAATCCCGGAACAAACTTGGTCATAGAGCTTAATTGGGGGCGCGGCGATGCGGCAGCAACAGGCATCACCTCGATTAAGTTTGGTAACAGGACATTGGAGCCGGGGGATTATACAGTTGACGGCACAAAGCTCACCATCCTGCACTCGCCGAGGAACTGGTTTGACAGTCTGGACTTGGATTGGTTTGCGAACATGGATTGGCGCAGGCTCTATACTGTTGAAATCATCTTCAACGATGATTTTGACGGCCTTGAGTATGAAGGAAAAACTTTAGTCCCGGCCAGCGCGCCTAAAACCGGAACGCTCACCATACGGGATAACGCCACGCTACCGAGCTTCCCGGATGAGCCCGCTCAAATAATCTTCGACAAGAGCCAAACCGCCTATACTGCTCCCGGCTATACATATACGCAAATCAGCTTTACGGGTCTTACCGAAAGAGGCTACGGCAGAAAAGCAACCACAACTGCGGGTGCCAATGCCGCCTATACCGCCGCGTATATCGTCGATGAAGACGGGGAAAACGCCCGGTTGCTGGTACTGAACACGGATTATGAGAGAGATATTGCCGGGAGCGGGCTGATACGATTCCGGCAGGGCAGCACGGTACTGAACGGCTTACCGAACGGGAAGTATATTTTACGGGTCATCAGCAACAATCCGCCATACAATACCGTGCTGGAGAGACAGATACTGACAATCATCGGATGATACTTATGCCGCAAGGTCCCGCCGCCCGCCCGGGGAAAACTTCGGGCGGGCGGGTGTGACCGATTACAAAGCCGCGAATATGCGGGCGGGACGGAACCTGCCTGCGCGGGAAACCCCCTCCGTACCGGCTCAGTGCCTCCGTGCCGGCCGCGGAGGGGCTAATTTTTTTTTTTTGCGATTTTCTATTGACAGGGCTATCTGTACCGTGTATACTAGGTGTACTAGAACAAACATACAGGCGGTGAGAGCATGATTCTAATTAACCCGCGCGGGGGGAAGCCTATCTTTGAGCAGCTCAAGGACAGTCTGCGGGAGCGGATGCTGAGCGGCGTCTGGCGTCCGCACGACAAGCTGCCGTCGGTGCGCGAGCTGGCTCAAGCGGCGGCCATCAACCCCAACACCATCCAAAAGGCCTACCGCGACTTGGAGGCCGAGGGATTCATCTATTCGGTGGCGGGGCGCGGCTGTTACGCGGCGGAGACGCCGTCGGACGCGATTGAAAAGCGCAGGAAGGACTTGACGGACAAGCTAATGCCTCTCTTGAGGGAGTTGCGCTTATCCGGCGTGACCGCGGACGAAGCGGTCGGGCTGGTCAGGGCGCAGTATGAAAGGACGGAAGCAATATGATTCAGACGACCGCGCTGACAAAGTCATTCGACGGGCTTTTCGCGCTCAAGGAAGCGAACCTCTTCGCGCCGAAAGGCTCCGTTTACGGCCTTGTCGGCCCCAACGGCGCGGGCAAGACCACCATCATCCGCCACATCGCGGGCGTCATGCGCCCCGACAGCGGCGAGACGCTGGTGGACGGGCGGCCCGTGGACGAAAACAACGCTATCAAGGCCCGCATTTTCCTCATCCCGGACGACCCCTACTGCTTCCCCTCGGCAAACATCCTTGACATGAAGCGGTTTTACAAAAACATCTACCCGGAATTTGACAACGCGCTGTTTGAAAAGCTGCGCGAGGTGTTCCCGCTGGATACCAAGCGGCAGATACGGCGGTTTTCGCGCGGGATGCGGAAGCAGGCGGCGTTTTGGCTGGCCATCTGCTGCCGCTGCGACGTTTTGCTGCTGGACGAGCCTGTGGACGGGCTAGACCCGGTGATGCGCCGCCGCGTATGGAGCCTGATTATGCAGGATGTGGCGGAGCGTCAGGCCACGGTGCTGATTTCCTCGCACAACCTGCGCGAGCTGGAGGATGTGTGCGACCATGTGGGCATCATGCACGAGGGCCGGATGGTGCTGGAGCGCAACCTCTCGGAATTGCAGGGCAACCTGACCAAAATGCAGGTGGCGTTCGCCACCGAGGAGGAAAACCCGCTGGCCGGCTCGGCGGTGGAGATTCTCCACCACGCGCCGCAGGGGCGGATGCACACCTACATCGTGCGCGGCACGCGGGAGGACGTCATGGGCAAGGTCAACGCCGCCAACGCGCTCTTCTGCGACCTGCTGCCGCTGTCTTTAGAGGAAATCTTTATTTATGAACTGGGAGGGCTGGATTATGCGCAAGTGCTTCTCTAAACAGATATACCTCACCACGCTCCGCCGCTACTGGGCGGGGGGCGCGCTGCTGGCGGTTCTGTCCGTCCTGCTCACGCTGGCGTATCACAGCAATGTCAGCAATGTCCGTTACGGTCAGTTCGGATATATGGCCGAGACGGATATGGTTCAGAAAAGCTGGGAGGCGGGGCAGAGATTGCTGCAAGCCTTCGTCCCGGTAGCCTCGGTGTTTGGCGCGTGCGCCGCCATCGCGTGCGCCGCCTTGGTCTTCTCCTATCTGCACGGCAAGCGCGGCTCGGTGATGCTGCACGCCCTGCCCATAAGGCGCGAGACGCACTTCGTCTCCGTCTTCCTCGGCGGGCTGACGCTGCTGTGGGTTCCGGCCATTATTTGCGCGGCGGGCTTCGCCGTTGTGCAGATGTCGCTCGGCCTGTTCTGCGGCACGTCGGTAATCCTCGCGCTGATGCTCCTGCTTCTGGCCACGCTGGCGGCATACAGCTTCACCGCCTTCGCGGGGTTTCTGGCGGGCAGCACGTTCGGGCAGATTTCCGTCGCGGGGCTGCTGCTTGGACTGCCGCCGCTGATTGAGATGTTTTTCTACCAGTTATGCCGAAATTTTCTTTTCGGGTTTTCCGGCTTCACGGTCACTGTCAATGAGTATATCCATCCGGTCTCCGTCTTTTACAAGCTGGCGTCGCGGGTTTCGCTCTGGCTGCCGGGCAGCGAGGAGAGCGGGCTGACGGCGGGCGTCGCGGGATGGCTTGTCTTCCTGCTGGGCTATTGCGCGGTGTTCATCGCCGCGTCCCTGCTGCTTTACCGCCGCCGCCATCTGGAGTGCGCGGGCGACTTCATCGCCGTGCGCGGGATGCGCCCGGTCTTCCGTTACGGCAGCGCCTTTCTCGCTACCTATCTCTTCGGGACAATCGGCTCGCTGTTTCACGGCAGGTCTGTGTTCTTCGGCAGTTTTTACGAAGGAGGGGTCAGCGGCGGTTGGCTGCTCTACAGCATTGTCGGCGGTATTCTGGGCTTCTTCATCGCCGAAGGGTTCATCCGCAAGACGGTGAAGGTGCATCGGCACTGGAAGGGCGCGCTGCTGTTTACCGGATGCTACCTTGCCGTCTTCTTCGCGCTGTTCTTTGACGTCTTCGGCTACGGCGGCTACGTCCTGCCCAAGGACAAGGTGGAAAGCGTGTATCTGAGCCATAACTCCATGCCGTGGGAGGGTTCCGCGGAATGGGAAATCAAGCCGATTCCCTATCTGTTCACCGGCGAGGATATGGACGCCGCGCTGGCGCTGCAAGAGCTGATTGCCCGCGAGGGCAAGTCCGTCACGGCTGAGTGGCGCGCTTGGACGCCCGACGCTTTGGGGTCTCCCGCGCCCTTTGCTCCTGACGACGATAAGCTCTACATGGAGCCTCCGCCGTATCAGTGGCGCATCTTCAATCTCACCGCGACGCTGACCAGCGGGCGAACGGTGGTGCGCAATTACCAGCTTTACGTTCCCACAGGCTCGGCGGAATGGAACGCGAAGATTGACGCGCTATACGAAGCGGCCGTCCCGCAGCGGCTTGAAAAGCTGCGCAACATCGGCGCGGCGGCGCGGCGGCTGGAGTTTACGGGCTATAGCTGGCATCATTACTCCCGGGACTACCGGCCGTTGGACCGTACCCTCTACGGACGGGATATCGAGGCGTTTATCGCGGAGCTTGTGAAGGACAATCTGGAATACACCAACTGGGATAGTAGTATGCCCTTTGAAGCCGTCTACTATGACCAGTCCGGCCCGACGCCGCTCGCCGAGTTTCTCTACATCGACGCCGTCATCGGCGAAGCCGAACCGCGGTACCATTGGGCCAACAGGATTTCCCTTGTGGTGCGGTACAGCGACGATAACGCCCTGCAATGGCTGATGGAGCGGAATTATCTGCCGGACTGGCTGATTGAGCAATACAATGAGGTGCTGCACGGCAAATCGTAGGGGCGGCCCGCGGCCGCCCGCTACATGGCAAACTCCCGCAGCATTTTCAAGGCTTTGCGCTCGATGCGGGACACCTGCACCTGCGAGACGCCCAGCACCCGTGCGGTGTCCTGCTGCGTGAAGTTGCGGTAATAGCGCATGACGATGACGGCTTGCTCCCGTTCGGGCAGCTTTTTCACCGCGCCGCGGATGAGGACTTCGTTGAGAACGCGCTCCTCGTGGCCCTCCACGCCTACCGAACCCTCCAGCGTCAGGCCATCCTCGCCGGTTTCGCGCTGGAGGGATTCCACCGGCTCCCCCGCCCGCTCGCAATCGGCGACCTCCTCCACCGTCAGGGCGCAGGCCTCCGCAAGCTCGCTCAGCACCGGCTCCCGCCCCAGCGTCTGCGCCAGCTTATCACGCGCCGCCCGGATTACAGCGGCACGTTCTTTCGTTGTGCGGCTAACCTTCACGGCTCCGTCGTCGCGCAGAAAGCGGCGTATCTCGCCCGCGATTTTGGGTACGGCGTAGGTGGAAAACTGTGTGCCGTAGCTTTCGTCAAAGCCCTTTACCGCTTTGAGGAACCCCACGCAGCCCAGTTGAAACAAATCGTCCGGCTCCGCCCCGCGCCCGAAATAACGCCGCGCCACCGACCATATCAGCCCCGAGTTTTCCGTCACCACGCGCTCCAGCGCCGCCCCGTCCCCCCGCTTGGCGGCTTCGAGCAGCCGGACTGTTTCGGTCAACGCAGCAGCCTCGGCATCACCCGTTTGCGCATGGTCACTGAAGTCCCGCGTCCCGGCGTTGAGCGCACCTTCAACGTGTCTGTAAAGCTCTCCATGATGGTGAAGCCCATCCCGCTCCGTTCCTCGCCGCCGGTGGTGAAGAGCGGAGCCCGCGCCTGCGCGATATCGCCGATGCCCACGCCCTTGTCCCGCACAATCAGGTCGAGGACGCCGCCCTCCAAAATGCGCGCGCGGAGATAAATCATGCCCAGCCTGTCCGGGTAGGCATGAACCACGGCATTGGTCACCGCTTCGCTCACCGCCGTCTTAATGTCGCCCAGCTCCTCCAGTGTGGGGTCGAGCTGCGCCGCGAACTGGCTGACCGCCGCGCGCGCCAGCGCCTCATTTGCCGAGCGGGAGAGAAACTCCAGCTTCATTTCATTGAGGTTCATCCTATGTACGCCTCCTTCACGCCAAACGGTACGATTCTGTCAACCCCCGCCATCGTCAGCACCTTCGCCGCCTGACCGGGGACATGGGCGACCGTCAGTTCGCCCCCGTAAGATTTCAGGCGGCGGTATGTGCCCAGCACCACCGCGATGCCCGAGCTGTCCATAAAGGTCAGCCCCGAGAAGTCCAGCGCGCAATGCAGCGGCATATGCTCGTCCAGCGCCGCGCTGATGTCTGCCAGCGCCAGATGCGCCGCGTGATGATCCAGCTCTCCCGATATACGCAGGGTGAGTCTGCCGCCCCGCATTTCACGTTCGACCCGCATGGTTTCCCCTCCTCTTTCGCCATCAATTTGATCCTTCCGCCTTCTCCGCCGCCGCCGGCAGAAAAGGCTTGGGGTTATCCTGTCCATGATTATTGTAAACGGCGTCAGGCGCGGATTTTGTCAAAAAAGAACCCCGCCGGGAATAAGGTTGTCGCGATGATTCGACAAATCCGGCTCTTTCCAAAAAACGCTTGCTTCCTGCTTTGCGGAAAAAGCAGAAATTTCTTGTTGCCTTAATTTCAGACATATGGTAAAATTATCATTGCTCGCAAAAGATTATCGGCAAAGGGTCGTGAAATGGGAAAGATTATCGCGGTAGTCAATCAAAAGGGCGGCGTGGGGAAAACCACCACCTGCGTCAATACGGCGTATGCGCTGACCGAGGCGGGGAGGCGTGTTTTGCTCTGCGATTTTGACCCGCAGGGCAACGCCACATCCGGCACGGGGATATCCAAAAACGCGGCCCCCGGCTCTTACGACGCGGTTATCCGGCTGGAGGATCCGTCCCCCGCCGTACATAAGACGCCTTACTGTGACGTTATGCCCGCCGGGCGGAGCCTTTCCGGCGCGGAAATCGAGCTGATGGGGCTTCCCCAAAGAGAACACCGCTTGCGCGCGGCTTTGCGGGCTTTAGCGGACAGATATGATTTCATTCTCATCGACTGCCCGCCGTCGCTCGGTTTGCTGACGCTCAACGGCCTGTGCGCCGCCGACTCCTTTCTTGTCCCGGTGCAGTGCGAGTATTTCGCGCTGGAAGGGCTGAGCGATTTGCTGTATACGGTGCGCGCGGTCAGGCAGGGGGGACTACATCCAGAGCTGGCGCTGGAGGGCGTGCTGCTGACGATGTTTGACGGGCGCACCAACCTTTCTTTGCAGGTGGCGGAGGAGGTCAAACGCCATTTTCCGGGCAAGGTATATAAATCCGTCGTCCCGCGCAATGTGCGGCTGAGCGAGGCTCCCAGCCACGGGATGCCGGTGAAAAAATACGACCCTTCGTCCCGGGGCGCCGACAGCTATGACGCGCTGGCGAAGGAGATAATGGTGAGGAACCCATGAAAAACACAGGTTTGGGACGCGGTCTGGGCGCGCTGTTGGGCGACGCCGCCATCCGACCGCCCGAAAACGGTACGGTGGAGCTGCGCGTCAGCGAGGTGGAACCCAATTCCGCCCAGCCGCGCAAAAATTTTGACGAGGCTTCGCTGTCCGACTTGGCGGAATCCATCCGCGCCCACGGGGTGCTGACGCCCCTTCTGGTGCGCCGAACGCCGTCGGGGTCTTACCAGATTATCGCGGGGGAGCGGCGCTGGCGCGCCGCTCGGGCCGCCGGGCTGACGGCCGTCCCCGCCATTGTTCACGACGCCGACGACCGCCGCGCCACCGAGCTGGCGCTGATAGAAAACCTCCAGCGCGAGGATCTCAACCCAATCGAAGTCGCCGAGGGCTACCGGATGCTGGCCGAGGAGTACGGCCTGACGCAGGAAGACATCTCGGAGCGGGTAGGGCGCAGCCGCCCTGCCGTCGCCAACGCCATGCGCGTCCTCTCACTGCCGGATTCCGTGCTGGATATGGTGCGCGGGGGGCGTCTGTCCGAGGGGCAGGCGCGGGCGCTGCTTCCCCTTGCCGGGCGCAAGGCGATGGAAAAGGCCGCCGCGCAAATGGCGGACGGCGCTTTGACGGTGAGACAGGGCGAGGCGCTGGTCAAGAAACTGCTCGCCGAACCTAAAGCCGCCAAGCCTAAGCCTCTGCGCCATGTGGAAGACTACGAGCGCGGCTTGTCCGAACGCTGGGGCCGCAAGGTTACGGTATCCGGCGGCGCCAAAAAGGGCAGGATTGAACTGGAATACTACGACGCGCGGGACTTGGAAAATTTGGTGGAAAGATTGATGGGTGAAAAAAATGCTTGACATCGCTTATATCCGTGAAAACCCCGACATTGTGAAAAAAGCGGCCGCGGACAAGAGAACGCCGGTGGATATCGACCGTCTGCTCGCGCTTGACGCCGAACTGCGCGAGGGCGGCAAAAGGGCCGAGGCCCTGCGCGCCGAGCGGAATAAGCTCTCTAAAGAAATCCCCTCCATGAAGGGCGGGGAGCGGGACGCCCTTGTCGAACGTGTGCGGCGGATTAAAGACGAGCTGGCGGTGTTTGAATCCGGCTCAAGCGAGGCACAGAAAGAGTTTGACGGGCTGATGCTCCACGTACCTTCCATCCCCGCCCCGGAAGTGCCGGTGGGCGCGGGCGAGGAGGATAACGTCGAAATCCGCCGCGTGGGAGAAATCCGCAAGTTTGATTTCACCCCGCGCGACCATGTGGAGCTTTGCGAAATGCATGGTTTGGCGGACACCCAGCGCGGCGCGAAAGTATCGGGCAGCCGGTTTTATTATCTTAAAAACGAGGCGGTTATCCTCGAAATGGCGATTTGCCGGTTTGTGACGGACACCCTGCGCAAACGCGGCTTCACGCCGATGACGGTGCCGCATCTGGTGCGCGAAGCCGCCATGCGCGGCACGGGCTACTTTCCCGTTTTGTACGACCAAGCCTACAAGCTGCCTGAAGACGACCTTTTTTTGACCGGCACAAGCGAAGTCACCCTTGTCTCCTACCACGCGGACGAAATCCTGCCGCTTGATTCGCTCCCTCTGCGCTACGCCGGATATTCCTCCTGCTACCGGCGCGAGGCGGGAACCTACGGCAAGGACACCCGCGGGCTGTACCGCGTCCATCAGTTTACAAAGGTGGAGCAGGTGGTCATTTGCGAAGCGGACGACGCGAAGGCCGAGGCGCTGCACTACGAAATCCTCGAAAACGCCGAGTCCGTGATGCGGGCTTTGGAGCTGCCCTACCGCGTTTGTCTGGCCTGCACCGGGGAGATTGGCATGGGTCAGGTGCGCAAGCATGAAATCGAGACATGGATGCCCAGCCGTGAAAGCTACAGCGAGACGCACTCCTGCTCGACGATGGGGGATTTTCAGGCGCGCCGCAGCAACCTCCGCTACCGGACGGCGGACGGCGGGGTGAAATACGCGTTTACCCTCAACAACACCGCCATCGCGTCCCCCCGCGTCCTCATCCCGTTGCTGGAAACCTATCAGAATGAAGACGGCAGCATCTCCGTCCCAAAGGCCTTGCAATGTTATACAGGATTTGATAAAATAGGAGCAGGGGAAGGGCGGAAGACTGCTTTTTAAGCCCTGCCGTTCGCGCCGTCTCTGAGATGATAGGAAGGGGGAGAAGGGAGTCTTGCGTTTTATTACTGTCGACCATATTCAAGAAGGCATGGTTGTCGGTCGCCCGCTCCGCGGACGTAACGGCGAGATTCTGCTGACCGCGGGCACAGTCCTGCGGGAGTCATACATAGACACCATCAGACGCCTCCGCTACTCCGGCCTCTACATCCAAGACAGATTTTCCGAAGGCATCGACGTGGAGGACATCATCACCGAAGAATTGCGCAACTACGCCGCCAAAGCGGTGCGGCGGCTGGAACTGAGCGCCTCCTCCGGCCCGGAAAGTATTGATACGGAGCTTGAGATTTTTTCCCGCATCATCGACGACATTGTGGCGAGCGTTTTGTCCAACAAGGACACCATCATCAATCTTGTTGACCTCAAGATATTTGACCAGTATACATACCAGCACAGCGTCAACGTCTGCGTCCTCTCTGAAATCATCGGCGTGGCCGTAGGGCTTGACCGCGCCCAGCTTTTCAATCTGGGTATGAGCGCCGTCCTGCATGACGTGGGCAAGTTTTTCATAGACAAAGCCATTTTGAACAAACCCGGCAGATTGTCGTTTGAAGAGTTTGAGTTAATTAAAAAACACTCCGAAATCGGCTGCGAATACCTGCGGAAGCATTTCTATTATACCTCCTCCATCAGCACCGGCGTCCTTTCGCATCACGAGCGTTTTGACGGGACGGGCTATCCCCACGGGCGGAGGGGCTTTGATATCCATGTCTTCGCCCGCATCATCGCCGTGGCCGACGTTTACGACGCCATCACCTCCCTGCGCCCCTACCATGAGCCTGTCCTGCCCAGCGAGGCGTATGAATACATCTTGGGCAATTCGGGGATGCACTTCGACCCCGACGTGGCCGACGCGTTCATCCGTAAAATCGCGCCTTTCCCGGAGGGCGTGGAGGTTTTGCTCAGCAACGGCCTTCGCGGCGTCGTATTCAAAAACAATCCCCACTTTATGACGCGTCCGCTCATCAAGCTGATGCCCATCAACGGATATGTGCCAAAGGACGAGTTCGCCAACCTCAAAGACGACCCCGATATGTTCAGCGTTACAATTACAAAGGTATTTAGCTGATGCGAAAATACGGATTTAATATGCTGTGGATGTTTTCCCACAACTGGGCGGAGGCGAAAGCCCCCGACCTCCGCCAACTCGACTTCATTGCCAAGCACGGCTTCAACTTCATCCGCGTGCCGCTGGATTACCGCTTTTGGACGCGGGGCGAGGACTACGCAAGCCCCGACGAAAGCGTACTGGCGATGGTGGACGTTTACCTAAACGCCTGCCGTGAGCGCGGTCTGCATATGTCCCTGAACCTGCACCGCGCCCCCGGATACTGCATCAACAACCCTCCCGAAAAGCACTGTCTTTGGACGGACAGCGCGGCGCAGGACGGGTTTATTTTTCTGTGGGAATATTTCGCGCGCAAGTACAAGGGCGTTTCAAACGCCCGCCTGAGCTTTGACTTGCTCAACGAGCCGCCCACGCCGGGGAAGAAAGGCTTTACCCGTCTCAGACACGAAAAGATTATGCGGAAAACCATCGCCGCCATCCGGGCCATCGACCCCGAACGCGAAATCGTGCTGAACGGCGTGTGCGCGGGCAGCGAAGCCATCCCCGAGCTGGCGGACGCCGGCGCGGTTCACAGCGGCAGAGGATATACCCCGTTTACCGTCAGCCATTATCAGGCGGGCTGGGTAGACCTTGGACGGGAGTGGGAACCGCCCTCCTATCCCTGTACGCTCGACGGACACCTTTGGAATCAAAACGCGCTCCGGGAGCATTACCGGCCTTGGCGCGAGGTGGAGGAAAAGGGCGTTCAAATCCACATCGGCGAGTTTGGCTGCTACAACAAAACCCCGAACGACGTGGCTCTGGCATGGCTTTCCGACCTTTTGGGCGTGTGGCGCGAGTTCGGCTGGGGCTATGCGCTGTGGAATTTCGCCGGGGCGTTCGGCGTCGTTGACCACGGGCGTCCGGGCGCGAGCTTTGAGATGATGGACGGATTCAGCATCGACAGGGCTCTGTGGGATTTACTGCTGGAAAACAGGGTTTGACGCGCGGATATACCGCGAACTTGATATAATAGACTTGTCGTAAGTTTATTCAATCACAGGGTTGTATCTTAGTTGCGAGGATAAATGAATTAGTGGAGGCTTGAAGCAATGAGAAATCATGCGGTGCAGTTTGCATACATAGCTCTGCTATAGAAAAGGCAAAAGAAGTTTATGCCGATTCGTCTGACATGACTGACTTTCTTTCAAAAATGAATCAAACCCGTATAGGCGGCGGTAAACTGCGTATAGAAGACGATAAAATTATCGGGATCTATGAGAAATGTTACTGCGACTTACCGAAACATACCGAAAATCTTTGTTCGGATTTTTGTGATTGTTCCGGGGGATGGTATAAGAAACTGTTTTCGGAGGTATTGGGCAAAAATGTCATCGTAAAAAAACAAAAGACAATCCTTGATGGTGCAAATGAATGTACGTTTGAGATATACATAGTGTAAGCATTATTTACAAAAATCGGCGCTTAAAATTGAACGTTAACAACCAAGTTTCAGTTCAGGGACAGGTCTAATGCACCGAAAAGTCAGTGCATTTCCCCCCAAAAAAACTCTTCTTTTTGAAAAACTAAAAAAAGCTTGTACTGTACGGGATATTCTGTTATACTGTTCGTAATCATTATAAGGAGGGTTCAAAAGTGAAAAACATGAAAATATCGCTGAAAATGGCCGTAGGGTTCATGGGGATGCTGCTTATGGTCATCCTTGTGGGAACGGTGGGCATTATCTCGTCTGTAATGTTTATAGGCAACATAGAGGAGCTGCACAAGCTCAATGAGGAGCATGAAGGCATCATCGGCGTAGTGGAATCGCATTATATCTGGCGGCATAATCTGGTCATGGCGATTGCGACGGACAGTGATTTCACAGGCTCAATCGACCCTACCACCTGCGCCCTCGGCAGATGGCTCGTGGGCGAGGTAGCCCAAAGCATTGAAGACGAGGTCATCCTTCAACTGCTGTCCGACGTGATTGAGCCGCATAACTTCATCCATAGGGAAGCGGCGGCCGTCGTGAGCTTTTTGGACGACGGAAACCTTGAGGCGGCAAAAGCCATCTGCGTTGAGTCCATCCTGCCCAGAACGCAGCAGGTCTTAGATATTCTCAGCAGCTCTGAGGATAGGTTCGCGGAATTGATTGAAGCGCTGGACAATGAAATCGCCGCCCTTAGCACGATGATGATGATCATCATTTCAATCGCGCTTGTCGTAGCCACGCTCGTCGCCATATTCTTATCGCGCTACATTTCCGGCATGATCAGCCGTCCGCTGAAGGTGCTGTCCATCTTCATGGACAAGGCGGGACGGACGGGCAATCTCACCATGTCGTCGGACGACGAAGCCGTCATCAAGGAGTATTCGCAGTACCAAGACGAGATTGGCAACTGCATCAAAGGCTCTGCGGCGTTCGTCACGCTGGTCACCGAAGCGGCGCACGAGCTTGACGTTGTCGCCAACGGCGACCTGACCGTGGACGTAGCGGTGTCGTCCGACGAGGACGTCATCGGCAACTCCCTGAAAAAGATGGTCGATAACCTGAACAATATGTTTGGGGAAATCAACAACTCCACCGCGCAGGTCTCCACCGGGAGCAAGCAAATCGCCGACGGCTCCCAGTCTCTGGCGCAAGGCTCCACCCAGCAAGCCGCCGCCGTGCAGGAGCTCTCCTCCTCCATCTCCGAGATCGCGGTTAAGACCAAGGAGAACTCGGAAATGGCGAACAAGGCCGCGAATCTGGCCAACAACATCAAGCAAAGCGCCGAGAAGGGCAGCCACCAGATGGACGAAATGATGGCCGCGGTCAAAGACATCAACGCCGCCAGCCAAAGCATCAGCAAGGTCATCAAGGCCATCGACGATATCGCGTTCCAAACCAACATCCTCGCCCTCAACGCCGCGGTAGAGGCCGCCAGAGCGGGACAGCACGGCAAGGGCTTCGCCGTCGTCGCCGAGGAGGTACGCAACCTCGCCAGCAAATCCTCCGACGCCGCGAAGGAAACCGGCGTGCTGATTCAAAACTCGGTGGAGAAGGCTGAGCTGGGCGCCCGCATCGCCGACGAGACCGCCGCCAGCCTGACGGAGATTGTCAGCGGTATCAACGAGAGCAGCCTGATTGTCGGGGAGATTGCCAAGAGCAGCGAGGAGCAGTCTCTGGGCATCGCGCAGATCAACAAGGGCATCGACCAAGTGGCGCAGGTGGTTCAGCAGAACAGCGCGACGGCTGAAGAGAGCGCGGCCGCGAGTGAGGAAATGAGCGGCCAAGCCAACATGCTGGAAGACCTCATCGCGCAGTTCAAGCTAAAGAATGACGGTCAGCGCAGACTTGGCGGCGCGGCGAAGAAGACCATCGCCATGCCCGACAAAGCCTCCGCCTACACCCCTAACGGCGGCGAATTCGGAAAGTATTAAACGCGGATATACATAATCGGGAAGACAGCCGCCCCGTTTCGTTCTCAAATCCCCCTGTCCCGAATACTATACTGTGTACTAGAGTTCTCCCCCGCCATAGGCGGGGGAGAATACACTTCAATCAAATCAGTCGGCGGCACGCGGTTCCTTCCCGCCGCAGGCGGGGGAGAACGGTTCCTAGGCACGGGGGGTATTCGGGTGAAAGACCAAAGCGCCGCTTGGCGCGGCGCGCTGCTGCTGACGGCGGTCAGCCTGTTTTCACAGGTCTTGGCTTTTCTGTACCGCGTCTGGCTGGCGCGGCTGATTGATTCGGAAGCCATTGGGCTTTATCAGCTTGTCGTCCCTGTGTATTCCATCGTTATGAGCCTGTGCGTCTCCGGCTTCACGGTGGCGGTGAGCCGTCTGACGGCGTCCTATGCCGCGCTGGGGCGCACCCGCGCTATCCGGCAGGCCGTTCATACGGCGCGTGCGGCATACTTGGTCATGGTGCTGGGCGCGTGCGCGTTCATCGCGCCGTTTTCAGACGGCATTTCGTCCCTGCTGTTGGGCGACGCGCGCACGAGGCTGGGCCTCCTGCTCCTGCTTCCGTGCATCTTGCTCACGGGCTGGGAAAATGTGCATAAAAACTACTTTTACGGGCGCAAAAACGTCATCCCGCCGTCTGTCTCCGAGGTCTTGGAGCAGACAGTTCGCGTCGCGTCCGTCCTCTGGCTGCTTTGGTTTTTCAGCCCGGCGTATGAGGAGGTACAGGTGGGACTGATTGTGCTGGGAATGGTCATCAGCGAGGTGGTCAGCGCGGGGCTGCTCACGGTTTGGTACAAAAGGGACCAAGCGCGGCGGGATTCAGCCGGCGAGCCGGAGAAGGATATCTGGAAAACGATGCGCGCCATCGCCGCGCCGGTAGCGGCGGCGAATTTTTTAACAAACCTCATCGGCTCGGCCAACTCCGTCATCATCCCCGGGCGGCTAATCGCTTCCGGGATGGATTCGTCCGAAGCCCTGAGCGCGTTCGGTGTGGCGTTTGGGATGACCATGCCGCTGCTGGCCCTGCCGCTGGTCTTTTCCGGCTCAATCGGAACCATCATGCTGCCCCGCCTTGCTGAAAGCGCGGCCATATGGGATATCGCCGCCATCCGGCGGAGAATCAAAACGGCGCTTGGCGCCGCGGGCGTGTCGGTCGCGCTCTGCGCCGCCGTTCTCATTCCCTGCGGAGAGGGCATTGCGCGGGCGCTGTTTCAAAACCCCAACGCGGGTCAATATATGGCGCCCCTTGCCGCCGCGACCGTTTTCGTCTGCTTTGAAACGCTGCTTGGTACCTTTCTCAACGCCTTGGGCAAACAGCGCAGCACCGCGGCCAATTTCATCTTCGCGGGAATGGCGCAGCTTTTGCTCACATGGTGGGGCGTCGGCCTGCCCCAACTGCGGCTGGGCGGCTTCGTGCTGGCGTATATCGCCGGCGGCATTTTGGGGACGGCGCTGTGCGCGTGGGACTTATGGACGGCGGTGCGCCTTCCGCCGCCGCCCCCCTCCCGGCGGCTTTACGGCTGACGCCCGGCTTCTCTCTGCCGGCGGTACTGCCCCAGCAGCCCGTCGTATTTCCTGCCCAGCGCGCGGTAATAGAGTTCAAACCCGATTGTCATCCCCGCAAAGACAATCAGGAAGATGGAGGAGAAGGTCAGCCAATGGGCCGCGTCCAAGGGAAACCAGCGGAAATACCACGCATTCGCCGCAAGGAGCGCGAAGAACGGAACCGCGAATACGGCCATCCGGGCGGAGTAGCGCATTTTTTTGATGATACGGTCGGTAAAAGCCAGAAATTGCAGGAATGTCCCCGCCGAGGCCGCGATGAGGATGGAAATCAAAAAAGAAATCGGGACGGCGCTTTCGCCCAAACAGAGCATAACCACCGCGCACAGAATGACGGAGCCGGAAAAGACCAGCGCGGCGGCGGTTTTCCATTCAAGCACGCCTTCTAAAAATTTTTTCATAACAATTCTCCCTTCGTTAAGTCAAGCTTTTGCTTGATGACGGCCGCGTACTGGCGCGACACGACAATGGTTTCGCCGTTTTCAAGGGCGCACAGTATCCTGCCCCCAAACTCCCCGCGCAGGGATTTGACCTTGCTGAAATTGAGGACGCAGGATTTGGAGGCGCGGATGAAATCCTCCCCGGCCAGACGCTCCTCCAGCTCGTAGAGCTTCAGGGGGGTATCATACACCTGCCCGGCGGTGCAGAGAAAGGTTTTCCGATCCACCGTCTCGGCGTACAGGATATCGGCGGCGCTCAGAATAAAGGTTTGCCCGTTCAGCAGCCCGGTCACCTTTTTCTCCAGCATCCGCAGTCCCGCGCAGACGCGCAGAATCTGCTCGTCCGCCAGCCGGCAGTTAATGATAATCTCGGTTTCGTCCGTCCCGGGGTTTTCGTTGATGATGATTTTCATGCGTCACCTCCGCGCGCTTGCAAGCTTACTCTCATTATAAAAATTTACCCTTCCCATTGCAAGCGGTTTTGCCTAACCTGCGCGAATCCGCGCCTGAGCTGCACGGTACAGCGGCCAAGCGCGCGCGTCCGGCTGAAAAGTTTTTATGAATAATTATTCATAAGGGGTTGATTTTATTCATCGGTTGTGATATGATACGGCGGTAAAGGCTGCCGCCGCTCAAAATTTTTGGCGGCAGAAGAAAGGGGCCTCATATGAAAAAACTGTCTCTGCTGCTGTGCGCCGTCATGCTGCTGACGGTATTTGCCGCCTGTTCGGGCAACGGGGGCGAAACAAAAACCCTCGTCATGGCGACCAACGCCGCGTTCCCTCCCTTCGAGTTCATCAACGACGACAACGATTTTGACGGCTTCGACGTCCACTTCGCTCGCGCGCTGGCTGACAAAATGGGGATGGAACTGCGCATCGAGAACATGGCGTTTGACTCGATTATCACCGCCGTTTCCACCGGCGACGGCAATACGGTGGGCATCGCCGCCATGACCGACCGTCCCGACCGCCGCGAGAGCGTGGACTTCACCGCCTCCTATTTCCAGACCGAGCTGGTGGTCATCGTCAATGAAGGCAGCGATATCACAAGCCCCTCCCAACTGGACGATAAGCGCATCGCCGTGCAGGAGGGCACGACGTCCGACATCTTCTGCGACGATTACTTGGAAGACGCCACGGTCTCCCGCTTCAAAGCCGCGCCCGACACCGTGCTGGAGCTTAAAAATAACCGCGTTGACGCCATCATCATCGACCGCGGAGTGGCCGACCAGTTCATCAGCGACAATCCCGACCTCAAAATCCTTGACGAAGCGCTTGCCGAGGAGGTCTACGCCATCGCCGTGAAAAAAGGCAGCGGGGAGTTGCTGGACAATCTGAACAAGGCGATTCAGGAGCTTAAAGACTCCGGCGAATATCAGCGCCTCTACGATTTGTTCTTCGGCGCATGATTTCCATTCTGCTGGCCGCATCCCGCAGCAACCCTCCTCCCGGCTGGGAGGAGGGGCTGCTGTTTGACATTTGGCGGAACCTGATACAGGCCGACCGATACAAAATGTTGCTGGACGGTCTCTCCGTCACCATGCAGGTGACGCTGGGCGCGGCTGTTGTTGGCGTTACGTTGGGCTTTTTCGCGGCGCTGCTGAAGATGTCCAAGCTCGCGCCCCTCCGCGCCGCCGCCACAGCGTACATAACCGTCATACGCGGAACGCCGATGGTGTTGCAGCTAATGATTATGTGGTTTGTCGTATTCGGCACGTCGGGCGTCCCCAGAGTCACGGTGGGAATCATCGCGTTTGGAATCAACTCCGGGGCGTATGTCTGCGAAATATTCCGGGCTGGCATTTTATCCGTTGACCACGGGCAGACCGAGGCGGGGCGTTCGGTGGGGCTGAATTCCTTGCAGACCATGCGCCTGATTATTCTGCCGCAGGCGTTCAAAAACGCGCTGCCGCCGCTGTGCAACGAATTTATCTCGCTCTTCAAGGAAACCGCCGTCCTCGGCTATATCGGCACAATGGACCTCACGATGGCGGGCAGCGTCATCCGTTCGCGGACATTCAGCGCGTTTGTCCCCCTGATTACCGTCGCCCTGATTTACCTGTCGATTGTAATGCTTATGACATGGCTGCTCGGCAGTCTGGAGAGGAGGCTGCGCAAGAGTGATTCGCGTTGAAAACCTCTTCAAGTCGTTTGGAGAGCTGCTTGTCCTGAACGACATTTCAGAGCATATCACCCAAGGCGAAAAGGTCGTCGTCATTGGCCCGTCCGGTTCGGGAAAATCAACCTTTCTGCGCTGTCTCAACCTGCTGGAGAAGCCCACGTCGGGCAGGATTTTCATCGAGGAAGAGGAAATCACGGACAAACAATGCAACATCAACGCCGTTCGGAGCAAAATGGGCATGGTCTTCCAGCATTTCAACCTCTTTCCGCACAAAACGGTGATTGAAAACCTCACCTTGGCGCCTGTGCGCACCAAGCGTATGGCCAAAAAAGAGGCGGATGAATTTGCCATGACGCTCCTTGAGCGCGTCGGGCTGACCGACAAGGCGTTTGTCTATCCCGCCAAGCTTTCGGGCGGGCAGAAGCAGCGCGTCGCCATCGCGCGCTCGCTTGCCATGCGCCCGCACATCATGCTGTTCGACGAGCCGACGTCGTCCCTTGACCCGGAGATGGTGGGCGAGGTTTTAGACGTGATGCGCGGCTTGGCGGCGGACGGGATGACAATGGTGGTCGTGACGCACGAAATGGGCTTCGCCCGCGAGGTGGGCAACCGCGTTTTGTTTATGGACGAAGGCAGCATTGTGGAGCAAAACACGCCGGAGGCGCTGTTTTCAAACCCGCAAAGCCGGCGTTTGCAAAGTTTTCTGGGCAAAGTGCTGTAAAGCGGGCCGTCTTTGGCGGCCCATATTTCTATTGACACCTCCGCCAATACTGTGTAAAATTACAGTTAGCAGGCTTCTGTCAGGTTTTTCGTAAAAACCATCCTGCGGATAACGGCGTGAGGAGATGAAATTTTGAGTGGAACGGAAAACGCGGGGCAAACCGCGCGCGGGCAGGGCGGAGACGCCGGCAAAGCGGAAAACAAAGCGGGCGGCAATCTCAGCGTATACGAGCTGCGCGCCTCTTTGCGCGGGGATTTGAACGCCATTCTTGCCGAGTTTGAAGCCATGCCGGACGCTCAAATCAGCCCGACTGAGGGTGTTTCAGAGGAAAACGCCCCGGTTCCCCGCGGAAAGAAAAGGAGCAAAATCATCCCCGTCATATCCGAAGTCTTGTTCTATGCCGTTCTGGCCGCCTTTATCTTGGGCGTATTCCTGTTCCGCTCCGCGGACGACGGCGCGCCCCGGGATGCATTCGGGTTTTCGGCCATGCTTATGCTCACAGGCTCTATGAGAAGCGAAATGCCCGAGGATTCGCTGATTATCACAAGACGGGTAGACCCCCAAGCGATTCAGATGGGCGACGATATCTCCTTCTTGATGGGCCCGGAGTTCGTCGTCACCCACCGCGTCGTCGGAATTATCGAGGATTTCGCGAACACCGGCACGCGCGGGTTTGAAACCAAGGGCATTGAAAACGCCCGCCCGGACAGAGAAATCGTCCCCGCCGCGAATGTCATCGGCAAAGTGATTTTCCACAGCGAATACACCGGAAAAGCGGTTCTGCTGATTCGGCAGCATTTTATTTTGGTCATCGTTATATTTGTGCTCATTATCGTGTTTATCACCGTCATGCGGTACCTATTCAAAACGAGAGGGGCTTAAAGATGGAAAACATAGGATTTACGCGGTCTGCGCGCGGCTACAACCCAAAGCAAGTGGACGTTACGATTGACCGTTTGATAGATGAAATCAAGCAAAAGGACGCGCAGCTTGCCCAGTACGGCGAAAAGTTCAGAAAAATGAGCGTACGGCTTGACGACTTGGATAAACAGCACAGCGCCGAATACAAACTCATCGCCGACGCGATGATTGTCGCGCGGCAGGACGCGGAGAGGGTGCTGGAGCTTGCGCGGGAGGAAGCCGTCAGAATCGAATCCGGCGCGAGAAACGACGCGGAGAATATCGTCACAGGCGCGCGGGATGAGTCAAGGCGAATCATCACGACCGCGGAAAATGACGCGGCGTCCATACGCCGCCGGATTTGCGAGGAATACACCCAAACCGAGACGGACATGAACGCCATTGCCCAGTCCGCCATACACATAAAGGAACGCCTGATGAAAATGTTCGGCTTCGTAGAGGAGAGGGTTACGCAGGTGTCGGGGGATGTGCGTCAGCTATTGGAGGACGCGGAGCGGCGGGCGCGGGCGTCCGCGGCGGACAAATCCGGCGAAGGGGATTATGCCGCGCCGGAGGGATACGGCGCCGCAATCCGGTATGAGCCGTGAAAAGAGTCGTTCTGGCCGTCCTGTTTCTTGGTTTGAGCCTGTTTTTCGGCGTTCGGGCTTATCTCGAGTACGCGGCGGGCGCGGACGCCGGAGAGATGTTTGACAGCTTGGCGGAGCAAATCAACCTTCCGCCCGTGACGGCGCGGCCGTCCCCCTCCATCGGGCCGGAAGCGCCGGAAAAGCCCGGAACGGGGGAGCCTCCGGCCGCAGCGGCGCCTGCGGAGGATGAACCCTCCCTGTGGACTCCTGCTGATAAGTACAGTGCGCTGTTCGAGCGGAACGAAGACATGATTGGCTGGATTGCCATAGACGGAACCGCCGTCAACTACCCGGTCATGCACGCGCCGGATCGCAAGGACTTTTATCTGAAACGCAACTTTGAGAGGGGATACTGCGACTACGGCGTCCCGTACGCCGCCGAACACGCCCCTGTTGACCCGCAGGGCGGCAACATTGTCATCTATGGACACAACATGAAAAACGGCACGATGTTCGCCGCGCTGGAAAGCTATAAAGACAGAGCGTTTTATGAGCGGCATCCAATCATCCGCTTCGACACCCGCGCGGGGTTTGGCCTGTATGAGATTATAGCCGTCTTCACCGTCTATCCGGCGGATTTTGATTACCATCTATTTACCGGCGGGAACGGAACGGCTGAGTTTGACGAATTCACGCGCAGATGCGCGGAGCTTTCGTTTTACGAGACCGGCGCGGCGGCGGAATACGGAGACAAGCTCATCACCCTTTCAACCTGCGAGTACACCCGGCAGGACAACCGGCTGGTGGTCGTGGCAAAGCAGACGGAGCTCCTTCCCCATATCGGATACGATTGACAGACGGCGAGTAACCCGCATCGGAGGTGCGTTCATGGATGAAACCAAGAAAAACGGCGTGCTTATCATCGACGACAATGTCGGGAACATCAGGATGCTTTCGCACATCCTGAAAAACGAATACACCGTTTACGCGGCAAAGGGCGGGCAGGACGCCACCGGAGCGGCCGCGGGGTTTTTGCCGGACGTCATCCTGCTCGACATCATCATGCCGGAGGTGGACGGCTACGCCGTCATCGCCGCGCTGAAAGCCTCCGAAAAGACGAAGGATATCCCCGTTATTTTCATCAGCGGGCTGGGGGACGCCGCCGCCGAGGAAAAAGGGCTGGCCTTGGGCGCCGCGGACTATATTACCAAGCCGTTCTCCCCCGCCGTCGTCAAGCTGAGGGTCGAAAACCAAATCCAAATCGTTAGCCTGCGGCGGGAGATGGAAGCCGCCGCCGAGGCCGCGAAAGCCTCCGGGCCCAACGGCGACATACGGTCGCTTATGAACGCCGAGTTTCTGCGAAACATCGGCCACGACCTGAAAACGTCGCTCACCCGCATACACACAAACATCAACAACGCCGCGGATCTTTTGGACTACGGCATGGACAGGGACGAAATGCTGGAAAGCCTGAACGACGCGGGGCGGGAGATTATGAAAATGGCCGACCTCATAAACCGCGAAATCAACACTTACGCTGAGGAGGGGAACAGGGATGGATGAACGGGGCTACCTATTGCTGGTCGAGGACGACCCGGTGATTCAACTAAACAACAAGCGGCTGCTCGAACGCAGGGGATACCCCCTGCGGCAAGCCTTCACGCTCGCCGAGGCGCGCTCCATCATCGCGCAGAAAGCGCCCCGCGCCATCATTCTCGACGTGATGCTCCCGGACGGCAACGGCGTGGAGTTCCTCGAAGAGCTGCGCAAAACCTCCACCGTCCCCGTCCTCATGCTGACCGCGCTGGGGACAAGGGAGGACATCCTCAAAGGGCTGGAGGCCGGGGGCGACAACTACCTCACTAAGCCCTACGACGTCGGCATCTTCCTCAGCCACGTGGAGGCGCTGCTGCGCCGGAGCGCCATCCTGCCCGAAACGCTCACGATAGGCCCCATCCGGCTGGAAATCGGCTCGGGCAGGGCCATGCTGCACGGCGAAGACATGTACCTGTCCCACAAAGAATTTTCCCTGCTCCAGCAGTTCATGCAGCACCCCAACAAGCTCCTCATGGCGGACTTCCTCTACGAAAAAGCGTGGGGCCAGACCATCATCCCCGACGACGCCTCCCGCATCTCGCTCAAAAACAACCTCTCCAAACTCCGCAAAAGACTCGCCGGCTCCGGCTACACCATTAAGTCCGAATACGGCGAGGGATACACGCTGGAACTGGAGTAACGACCCACAAACCCCTACAGCCCCAATCATTTGGGGCTGTTTTTTGTGCGTCAAAACCGAACAAAGAGTGCAAGAATCGACGTGTTCTTAGTGTTGCAACGGTTACGGCGATTTTTCACACGAACGCATGTACTAAATAGTAACGAATATGTTACCTTTCACACATTTTGATTTCGGTTGTGCTATGCTGAAATCACACCAAGGGCGCCGGCCCAATTTTAAGAAAGGGGGTTTCCAAAATGAAGGAACCTACCGAAAAATGTAAAAACGCAAATTCCATCCTCAGCATCGCGGCCCAAAATAATTTGAAAGGAGCAAACACCATGAAAACTCGCAAGACATCCCTCCGACGCGTGTTCGCGTCCGCGCTGGCCGTGACCACGGCCGCCGCCATCGTCATCGCCGGCACTTACGGCTGGTCGGCAATCTCGCAAATCGCGAAAGGTACCGCAGACGGCGCCACCCAAAACGGGGGCGGCGAAAACCAGACCGGCCCCGGCGGCCGACTCCACTTCGACTTCGACCGCGACAGCGGAGCCGCCGAAGTCTACGCCGAAAACTTCGGCACCGAACCCCTCTTCGTTCGCGCCAGACTCAACGTGACCACCGACCTCACCGACAGCGAAGTCTCTTACTCCTACGGCGGCGACAAAATCTTCATGCCAACCTTCCTCAAAGACAGCACCGTCCTTTACTCCGACGTCACCGGCGACGCCATCGACCCTGAGCGTGAGACCGCGCCCGTCCCTGAGTACCCCGACTACACCGAAGGCCAAACGAAAACCGACACAGCTTACTACACCGACCAGACCAACGCGCAAGCCACCCACAGAGCCAAGTCCACCATCGTTGGAGCGGCCCCCATCGCCATCGCCGACTGGGACGGCGACCCCGTTGACCGCTGGTTCATCGACAGCGACGGCTGGTACTATTGGGGAGCGCCCCTCGCGGCTGGTGAAGCCACCTCCCTGCTGCTCAACGCCATCGAGTTCAAGGCTGACCGCGATGATTGGGAATTCGTCATCCTCCCCGAAGCTGAGTTCACGACATTCGACGACGTTGCCGAGTTCACCAGCACATCCCCCGAAGCGGACGAGCTGCTCGGCGTCCTCGCCCCCGAACCGGCCGACCCAAGCGAACCCATCGTGCGCGAACCCGGCCCCGGCGGCACACTCGCGGCGATTGGGACTACCGGCGGCGCAACCGCCACCTTCTGGCCCGCGCGCGGCGAAAACAGCGACACCATCCTTAAAGGACAAGTCGCGTCCATCACAGTCGTTGACGAAATTGATTTGACGGACGCCGTACATTCTTGGGACGTATCCGCCGCGGGCGACGAATCCGTCATGGCATGGTACACCGACGCGGGCGGCGATATGGTTGACCTCTTCCTCGGCGCCGACGGCCCGGTAAGAACCGGCTTGGACGCGAGTCAAATGTTCAGTTACTTCAACAATGCCGAAACGCTCGACATATCGTGCTTGGATACCTCCGGTTCGACTAGGATGAACAATATGTTCTCAAATCTTAAAAGCCTTACGACATTTGTCGGATTGGAAACGCTTGATACCTCTAAGGTGCGTCAGATGTGGTGCATGTTCATGTACATGGAAAAAATAACGGAGCTTGACGTCAGCAGCTTCGACACCTCGAATGTGGAGGAGATGACCATGATGTTCTGCGGCACGTACGCGCTCGAAAGAATCATAGGGATAGAAGACTTCGACACCTCAAAGGTGACTTTGATGGACAGCGTGTTCAGCTCCGCGAGGTCTCTGACAAGCCTTGATCTGAGCGGCTGGAATACCTCGAAGGCGACCACTATGAGGGCTTTATTCTTCGCTACACATAAGCTGACGGAGCTTGACCTGAGCGGCTGGAACACCTCAAATGTGACTTTGATGGACAGCATGTTCAGGGAGACAAAAGTCCTCACAAACCTTGATGTGAGCCACTTCGACACCTCAAAGGTGACCGATATGAACCAAATGTTCAGCAATGTAGCCCTGACAAGCCTTGACCTGCGCCACTTCAACACCTCGAGGGTGACGGATATGAGCAAAATGTTCTCCAACAACACAACCCTCGAAAGCCTTAATTTAAGCGGCTGGAACGTCGGCTCCGCAACCACGATGCAAAGTATGTTCTCCTCCGCGAGAGCCCTCACCAGCCTTGATGTAAGCGGCTGGAGCGCCACCTTTGGCTCGCTCGATATGAACAACATGTTCTACGGCGCGAGCGCCCTGACAAGCCTTGATCTGAGCAGCTTCACCAACATGAATAGTATGAAAAATATGTTCCAGAACACAACCAACCTCAAATACGTTGACATGCGCAACACCAACCTTGGCAATGTCACCGGCGCCAATTCGACAAGTATGTTCTACAACAGCGGGATGCTGGACGGCGGCGAACTGATTGTGAAAGACCAAGCGGCGGCTGACCGTATCACCAGCCACGGCGCCAACAACTGCCCCCCCGAGATCACGATTGACAACCCGTAAGCACCCCGTAGGGGACGCAGTCCTCTGCGTCCCGCCGCAACCCCACGCAACCCCACGTACCCCACGCGACCCCGACACCATGCGACCGTCCACGGGCGGGATGCCCCCGCCCCTACGACACCGCCTACGACACCACCCCGGCGCGTACGCGCCACCCCTCCAAGGAGGGGAATAGGAAAGGAGTTGATGCCACGCACTGTCCCGCGATAGGAAAGGAGTGAGCGTCATCAAGAAAGAGTGAAGCCCCTGCCAACGGCGGGGGCTTCGGGTTTTATGCGTCCCCCATTCCCCTCCTTGGAGGGGTGGCGCGCCCGCGCCGGGGTGGTTTCGCGTCCCGACCGGGGTTTTTTTCGCAAAAAAACCCCTTGACAGGGGTTGTGGGGTTGTGGTATGATGTGGGTACGGAAGGACAATGAGCCGACGGCCTTTGTCCGGGTTTATGCGATTACAAAGTAGCCGCTACCGGGTGGAATGGAGGCGGCTACTTTGTTTTGATTGCGCGGATGACACTTGCGAGAGCCTGCAAAAATTTGCGAAGCTCAATAAGTACCCCCATCGCCTCACCCCCTTTCGGGGGACAAAGGCCGCCGACGCATTGCCCTGCGCGCATTGTATCACGCGGCGGCGAATGTTGTCAAGGAAATTTTGACATTTTTGTTTTTTTGTGGGAGGTTGGTACGCCCGACACGATTCGAACGTGCGACCTACAGAGTCGGAGACTTTTAGAAATCAAGCAATACCAATGCTTTGAGCTGTTCTTTCCACCAAGCTATCCACCATTAGCTTTATTGATAAGGTCTGCGGCGCTCTGAATAGCCTTGTCTGTGGTGTGGGTGTAAATCTTGGCTGTAACGGAAATGTCAGAGTGCCCCATGAGGTAACGGGCTATGTTTATCGGTACTCCGGCATCCTGTAGGTCGGTGCAATAGGTATGCCGCAAACAGTAGGGCATAAGGTCAGGCGCAACGACGCTCATGGTGATTTGATTGTTAAAGACATTAGCCCCCATGCTGATATCAAGCTCCCGTTTGAAGTTTAGCCAAAGACCGCGCATACTTGTTGTGGTGTGCCGTCTTCCGGTGGTCGGTTGTGTGAATACTGGTACAAAAGGATTTCCCTTGGACGCTCTGAGCGCTGAAAGCAAATGATTGGGGATGGGTATGTCCCTGACCCCTGCCGAAGTCTTAGGCGTGTCGATGTTTTTAGTTCTTGCTTTCATGGATTGTTCAACATGGATTAGCTTATTCTTGAAGTCGACGTGCCGCCAGTCAAGGGCCCTAGTCTCTCCCGGACGCAGGCCGGTATATAAGAGGGTCTTGACCCATAAGCCGGCGTGGTGTGTCTCTGTTAATTTTAAGATGGCAGTGCGCTCTTTGTCCGTGATGCTTCTGCGCTTGCCCTCGGTTGCGGCGGGTAGCTCTAAAAATTCAGCAGGGTTTTTAGCGATAAGCCCGGATTGATATGCCCGTTGAAACATGGCTTTTAAGGTCATGCGGAGCTTGGAAAGGTCTGATTTGCTTTTCCCGGCACGGCTGTTTAGGATTTTTTGCAAATGGACGTCTTTGACGCTTTTCAACGTAAGACCGCCGATGGCGGGAATGATGACGCTGTTAATGTGTATGAGGTAGTTTTTATAATGCCCCTCGCCGATGACTGGCCGCTTGTAAACCTCAAGCCATTCTTCTGCCCAACGCTTCACGGTCATGTTGCTCGTTATGCTAATCTCACCGCGCTTGAGCTTATCCAGCTTGAGCGCGGCCTTTTTGTCTGAGTCTCTCTGCGTCTTACCCGTGGCTTCGTGTCGCTTGCCCTCGTAGTAAAAAGTAGAGCGGTAGCGAGATGGCTTTTTCTTAGGCATGGTGGTTACCCCTATTTAATTTCTATGGTATACGTTTTAATTGGCTTTTCTTTCGGTGTCGGTTGTTGCGCTGGCGGTTGTTGCCGCATACTGAAAAACTCATTAGCCAGCCCATGCGTAGTAATTTTATTGTTCTCTTGTATGAGATTTCCGTTTAGGTCATACATTCGCATAAGCCACCCTTGCCTAGTCTTGTATATAACCATTTTCGCGTTATCAGCATGAGGGTCTAAGTTATGGATTATCATTTCGTCAGAAGTTTTATCCAAGCTCCACGAACTAATAATATCGTAACACTCGCCTTGTCTGGTAGGGATGAATTTAGAATATCTGGGTAAGTAGTTGCGATTATGTGTAACTCGATGGTTAGAAGCGCGGGTGTTGGTCTGGGTATGCTTTCGGGCTTGTCTGCGTCGGTCAAGGTGAATGGCGATAGCGCCGATGGAAAGGACAATAATAGCGAGAATAATGAAAACAAATGCAAAAATAAAAATATATGCTAATTGGTCTGCATCGTTAAACATATTTTACCCCTCCAATTCAGTAATAGGCTTGTCCGTGTCAAGGTCGTTTCGCTGGATATGTTCCAGTTCATGTAAAAACGCATTAGTCATCGCTTCGTAGGTGAGCCGGGAGTTCAGATATATGTTGTGCATACCGTCCGGGGACTTTCTTACAAAGCCTTTTACCCTCGGCGGCATATCCTGAACCCTCACAATGATGTTGTCATATTCAATCACGGTATTCCTCCGACATTCTATCAGCCATCTGCATTAAGATGGCTAAATCGGAAGCTTTTACATTGCGGGATGTGTGACAAAGGAGCTTATAATTCGGATTTTTGTGTAATTCTTCCAAAATTGCTAGCGCCTCGTCATCGTAGACGGGGCTTTTTACGTTCTCCGAGTTCGGGTTGTTCGTGTGTCCGAGGATGTAGTCGATTGAGACATCAAAGTGAGAGGAAAGTTTTTTGAGGTTCTCGATGTCGGGAAATGTCCGCTCCGTTTCCCATTGGCCGATAGCCGATTGATGAACATGGAGTATTTTTGCGAGTGTGGTTTGAGATAGGCCGGCACTTTTTCGTAAATCCTTAATTTTGTTCACTGTAAATCACTCCTTGTCACCATTATACAGCAACGCTAATAAAAATCAAGAAATTTTGAAAAATTCTTAGAAATACTCTTGACAGGCGTTTCTAGCCATGCTAATATATTAGTATAGCTAGACGCCGCAGGTGCAACAAGGCACCGGGCAGGGGGAGTAAACGTCAATGGGAAGCAATTACAACAATCTGAAAAAGTACCTCGACACGCAAATTGGAGACCACGGCTATGTACGGATAACCAAGCGCGACGGCTCGCTGTTGTGCGAGGGCAAGGTGTCAGACCTAAGAGCCAATAGGATGTGGGTACTGATTGCCGAAGATGAGCGGCGAATATACCGCGCCTATACCGGCAAAAGCGAAAACGGTGAGCGGAACTGCATCATTATTGAGTTAAGTAACTGGTAGAGGTAGCCCCATGAAAACAGAGATAAAAGAGCAAGCGGAACTGATAGTCAAGGCACATGGCGGACAAGCCTATTTCAACTTCGCGCAAGCCAGTAAAATCATAGGTTGCGGCATAAACACCATGCCCCATGAGTTCCACAAGGCGGGAATCACCGTCAAGCGCGTCGGGCCGAGCAAACGTGTCAGCGCGTACGATATCGCCGAGTTGATGTGTACCGGGCGCGTCGCGCCGATTGATTAGCCCCCCAACCAAAGCGCGGGGGCGGCGGATTGCCCACCGTCCCCCCGTGCTCCTCCTGAATCTATCGTTCTATAGACAAACAAACACCCCCGCCGCAGGCGGAACGTCTCCGCCAGTGCCCTTGTGGTAATGTGGAAAAACCATGCAAGCGGGTCTAGTGTTCAAGTGGGGTTTTCCATAGTCACGCCGCCCCTTTTCGTCCTTAGCGGGACTGTGGTAAACCTCACGCAGAACACTCCGCTTGCAGGGAATTTTCCATCATTTCCACAAGCGTCCCCGTTCCCCCGCACAGGCTTCGGCGTTCGTACCCGCTCCCCGCAACGCGCCGAGTTTGCCGCCAGCGTCTCCCGCGCGTTCTCCCGCGCCGCCGCCCCCGCGCTGTGGCATGGTATCAGAAAATACACACCAAAGAGAGGTGCCCCCATGAACACAACCCCATCCCAAAGCGTAAGCGCCTATCAACACCCCCAGATAGTCACCTGTGTACAGTGTGACTGCGGCAGAGGGTGGGCAAAGCGGGGCGTTACAACCCCTCGCGGGCTGTGGGCTTTATTGCATAGCGACGGATGGAGTCACAGCGACGGGATAGGTACCATCTACTGCCCCGTCTGCAACGGTCGGCAAACGGCAGAGGACTACAAAGCGGGAAAACCAGTTCGCTAACCGGGGAGCGCGCCCCCGGTAACGATACATCACAACAAAGAAAGGAGGACAAGCCCAATGGTAGAGAGATACTTAGTGTTAAGCGCCGGATACGGCAAGGAAACGGGCGAACCGTACGCAAGGCTGGGCGCAATCACGGAAGGCATCAGCAAGATGGGAAAAGCCTATCAGTTCGCCGAGACCGACAAGACGAAAAACATAGACCGTTTTGTTCCTGTCGGCACCATCATCACGTACGCGATGACGGAAGTGACCCCGGACGGTGAAGTCGTTGAAGCCCCCAGCGCCACCGGCAAGCCCGGCAAGTAAAGGAGGACAAATCACATGGCAATCCAAACAGCATTACTTGGTATAGCTGTAGTCGGCTGTATAGCAATCCTTATCATACTGCGCTGGGAGAGGAAAGAGCGATGAAACATTGGCTGTATATTCCCGCAATCACGTCGGGAATCAGGGCGGCGCTCTGCGTGATGATAGCCATTCTGATGATGACAGCGCCAACAGCGCAAGCCCAAACCCCGGCAACCCCGCAAACCATGTTGGAAGCCGCCCCGGAGGAACCCGGACTAGAGGACTGGCAGAGCGGACACGATACAGAACCCCAAGCCCTGCCAGCAGAAAGCGCCGATTACGCCCCATTGCTTGCCGCTATCAGCGAACACCAAGCGGAAATGACCCGTATAGGCGATGAACGAACGCAAGCGCTATTATTCGTCGGGGGCTTCATCCTCGGCGCTGTGATAGCGGTAGCGGTGATACAGGAGTTGAGAAAATGGTAGACGTAGGTTTGTTCGTCGGCGCGACAATCGCCGGATTCGCCGTCACAATGGCGGCGTGGTTCATCGTGTGGGGCGTGTCCAAAGCAATCAGCATCTTCAAGCTCGTAACCAAGGTGTGAACGCGAAAGCGTGAGCATAGAAAACCAGAGAAAGGAGAAGGAACATGGATCCTGAACTTGATGCCATACTTACTGGTGCTTTCGAGTCGGTAGCCGAGAAAATCATATCGGTTCTCATCATCATCACCCCCATCGCGGTTTCCATCATCGGCATTTCCGTGTCAATCGTCATTGCGGTGAAGGTCTACAAAAAACTTATCTCGAAAGCGGGTTAAACCCCCGCGCCAGCCGCAAGGAGGTTAACCTGCTCCTAAAAAAGCAGTGGTGTGAACGCGAAAGCGTGAGCATAGAAAACCAGAGAAAGGAGAAGGAACATGGAACCTGTAAGCACCACGGTAAACCTTACGGAATTGATGGGCGGCGCTTTCGAGGCGGCGGCCGCGCAGATTATGTCGAGCATCGGCATCATCCTGCCCATCGCGCTTCCCATCCTCGGCATTTCCGTGGCAATCGGCTTCGCGGTGAAGTTCTTCAAGAAAATCACTTCGAAAGCGGGTTAAACCCCCGCGCCAGCCGCAAGGGGGGAGCCACCCGCTCCCCCCCAATGCCATCATAAAGGAGGTACACCCCCATGAAACGCAATCAGCGCATAGCCAAACGCATAGTCGCTCTGACGCTGTGCGCCGTTCTGCTGTCCGTAACCGTCATTCCCGGCCTGACCCTCAAGGCGCAAGCCGTAGACCCTATCACCCTGCCCCTGACGCTGGAAGCCATACGGCAGATATTTGACATAGCCGCACTCTACGCCGCCTATGACGCAATGGAGCGGCTTAACGCAAATGAAGACTTTATAACCGGAATCCCCATAACAAAAAAGAACGAGTTCAACGCCAGCTTGGAGCATTACAGGGAAAGCGTACGGATAAACGAGGAGATGGGACTGGATAACATGGAGTTAGCCCGTGTACTGCAACTCCTCGCGGCGGCTGGCGTTGCCTATGACGCGCCGAACTATCAAGAAGAATTTGAACGATACTACGCCGCCGTTACGCCCAACACCCCGGGGGAAAACTTGGCGTTTCACCATCGGCAGCTACAGAGCAAGGTAGATACCGCATGGTGGGGGATACTGCTGGACGGCATAGAGGAAATAGACCCGTCCGACCCGCTTCATTACGCCGGAACCGCTGGAATGGATGTCGGCCTAGCCCTCGGCGGCACGGTAGCGGGCGTCTTCGGCACACTGATAAACAACCTCTTCGGTACCACCGAAACCGCCCCCGCCCCGCAAGCGCTGCCGCCATTAACACCAATTCAAGCGCTCAACATGATGGATTGTGGATATGTGGGAGCCAACAATTCAGGATTATACGGTATGCCTCAATACGATATGTATATAGCGCCTATAGGGGCGGAATATTATGCCCCGGACGGGCAAATTGTAGGAGTATACCCCGCAGTAAATGATTTGGGACAGTATGTAGATGTGGTGAGATTGGTAAAAATGACCACTGACGGATACCTAATTGATATTTCAAGAGACGTCGTTGCAAATAACTCAAGTTATCCCGGTTCAATGAGTAACCCTGCTAGACTAATGATACTGGTATCCCGTTCGGGGTCATTCGGAGGCTACCCAGAAGGTTACGACATAATCATAGTGCCGGGGTGGGTTTTGGCTGGAAATGGGACGGATGTACAGTCACACACATTGGTAGGTGATATAGTAGTAAAAAGCGCATGGTTAGGCCTCCCCGCGCTTCCCATCGTCAACACAGCGGCGGCCACATGGGGCGCAATCCCAAAGGACGATGAAGGGCGCGGGAGGTACATATTGCCGCCGATACCCCTGCCGGGAGTTCCGACAGGGACGGGCACCATGCCTTGGGATGATTTCATGCGCCGGTTGCGAGACCATGACCCGACCTTGCCGCAGACGGATACCGGCACAGGAACCATACCGGGTACGGACACGGGAACAGGAACGGACACCGGCACGGATACGGGAACGGATACCAAAGAGGGGGAAGAGGAGAAAGAAAAGGAAGACGATGACGTTACGGATTTACCCCGGGATATCCGCTGGCCCCGGCTCCGCGACAGTTGGTCACGGCTGGGAAGCGTCTTCCCATTCTGTCTGCCGTTTGACTTGATAGGCATATTCACAGCCTTTACCGCGCCTCCGAAAGAATTCGAGCCGATAGAGGTCAACATTCTGCCCTTCTTCCCCGGCGACGCCGGGAAGATAACGCTGGATTTCAACATAGATGGAATTGATATGCTGGTGAAGATATTCCGAACGGGTATGCTGATACTGTTTTCCATTGGCCTGATTATGGCAACAAGGACGTTGATAACATGGTAGAGGGAATTGTAAACACGCTGATAGACATCGCGTCCGGCATAGCGGACGGCATTGTGTGGCTGTTGCCAATATCGCCGTTTGCCGCGATGGAGCTGGTTTTTGACGGTGAGCTGATGGGCTACATCAATCACTTTCTCCCGGTGCAGGAAGCCGTTAATATCCTCGTAGGCTGGGGCGTCGCTATCGGCGTATGGTATCTGTACGCGCTGATACTGCGCTTGGTTAAGGCGGTGAGGTAGCGCCGTGATATGGATGTACACAGGCACACCGGGAAGCGGCAAATCCCTCCACGCCGCGCAAGAGATACTGGACGCCAGCCTAAGAGGACAACAGGTCATCGCCAACTTCCCGATAGTCCCCACCAAGAAGCAACAGCGCACCGGGAAACTGCCCCTCTATTGGGATAACGGCGATATCACCGTTAAGCGGCTGGTGCGGTACGCGAAGAAAAACCACAAGAAAGGCAAGGAGGGGCAAACGCTCCTGATTATAGACGAATGCGCCATCCTGTTTAACTGCCGCGCTTTCAACGCCAAGGGGCGGGAGCAGTGGGTTAAGTTCTTTTCCCAGCACCGCAAGTATGGCTACAATATTATTATGATAACGCAGTGGGACAGGATGATAGACAGGCAAATCCGTGTCATGGCCGAGTACAACGTCGTACACCGGAAAGTGAACAATTTCCGTTTCATCGGCTTACTGCTGACCCTATTCCGAATCAAGGTATTTGTCGCTATTGAGCTGTGGTACGGGGCAAACGAGCTTAACGGCAAGAAATTCTTCCGGTTCAAGCGTAAACTGGCGAATATGTACGACAGCTACGCCGAGTTCCACGGCTGGGGGGACGATGAAGACGATGACATGGACGAGCAGTCAGCGGGAGACGTGCCGCCAGCTTGCGGCGGGGGTCTGGGGGCCCCGCCGCAGGGTGACGGCGCGGAACATGCTGAACCGCCCCCGGAAGTGGTCAGCGGGGGCGAAGCCCCTTAGTATTACCTGACCACTTCTGTAGCACCTCTGTAGCGATTGCGGCTCTAAGGCGCAACACTGCTACACGGCATTTGTAGCAGTTGTAGCAACACAAAAGCACCAATCCGTCAATCCTAACAATACCAATACTTACAACGATATTTCAAAAAAATTTACTTCTGTAGCAAAAGGGGGGGTACACGATGGCAAACACTAAAGATACGCAATCCCGGAAATGGGTGCTTACCATTAACAACCCCGCCGAGCATGGTTTCACGCACGACAAAATCAAGGAAGCTCTCGGTAACATGAAGCCCGTTATTTACTACTGCATGGCTGATGAACAGGGCGAGACGTACCACACCCACTTATACATACACAACAAGACCCCCGTCCGCTTCTCCACTGTCAAAAAAGCCTTTCCCACCGCCCACATTGAGGAAGCACGGGGTACGGCACTGGAAAACAGGGAGTACATCCTAAAAGAGGGTAAATGGGAAACAGACGATAAGCACGGCACCAAGATAGACGGCACCTTTGAGGAATGGGGCGAACTGCCTGTAGACCGTCAGGGAGCGAGAACTGACCTCGCCGAGCTGTATGAGTTTATCCAAGACGGAAAATCAAATGTAGAGATATACGACCTCAACCCGGAGTATATACGCTTCCACACTCTCATAGAGCAAGTCCGGCAGGAATACCGATACAGCCTATGGAAAGACAAAGACAGAGCGCTAACCGTTATTTATGTCTACGGCAAAGCCCGGATAGGCAAAACCCGCACGGTGATGAATGCGCACAGTAGAGACGATATATACAGGGTCACGGACTACAAACACCCCTTTGACAGCTACACCGGGGAGAGCGTTCTTGTCTTTGATGAATTCCGCTCCCAGATACCTGTTACCGACATGAACAACTACTTAGACCGTTACCCGCTCAAGCTCCCCGCCAGATATGCCAACAGACAGGCGTGTTACACCGTTGTCTATGTCGTTTCCAATCTGCCGCTCAAGGCACAGTATCCGAACATACGGCAATCATACCCCGAAGTCTGGGAAGCGTTTTACAGCCGGATTACAAAGCTCTACGAGATGACCGAGGACGGGTTACAACAACATGACATACTGGAACACATAAACAACTCTTGGGTCAACGATACCACGTTTAAGGAGATTGATTCTCAGGAGGAATTGCCGTTCTGAGCCAGTGAATTCTTTCCACCATTTTTTCCACCATTCGATGGTGGAAAAGGGTGATTTACAGTGAAAAACAGAACGAAAGTTTGCAATAAGAAAACCCCTAGAACCGTTGCGGCTCTAGGGGTTTAGCTGGTACGCCCGACACGATTCGAACGTGCGACCTACAGAGTCGGAGTCTGTCACTCTATCCATCTGAGCTACGGGCGCGTATCCAGAATACCAATGTATCACACACACGGCCGTCTGTCAAAAAAATTTTTCTTGACAAGGGGCGCGGGTTGGCGTATACTGAATAAGCATCGTGAGTCTTGGAGGTTTTTGGATGAGCGCTTTTACGGATAAAGTAAGCGGGATTATCATCGGCGAAGCTGTTTCGGCTTCGCTGCTTGAGCTGTTTATTCTTATTCGGCCGGTTGTCCGCAGGAGTATGCTGAGACGATGATTTAGACGGAAGCATACGCCCGGGCAATCGGTGATACGGTTGCGGCGGGTGTTTTCTTTTGTCAGGAAACGGAAGGGGTAATGGGCATGGCACAGAGGATTAAAATTTTCGACACGACCCTGCGTGACGGGGAGCAGTCGCCGGGGTGCAGCATGAATCTTCAGGAGAAGCTGGAGGTGGCGCTCCAGCTTGAAAAGCTGAATGTGGACGTCATCGAGGCGGGGTTTGCCATCGCGTCGCAAGGGGACTTTGAATCGGTCGAGGGGGTGGCGAAAACCGTTAAGAGCGCCGCCGTCGCCAGCCTTTGCAGGGCCGTGGAACGGGACATAGACCGCGCGTACGAGGCGGTCAGGCACGCGGTCAGCCCCCGGATACACACCTTTTTGGCGACGTCTCCGATACACATGAAATACAAGCTGAAAATGACGGAGGAGGAAGTCCTTGACAGGACGGCCCGCTCGGTGGCCTACGCGAGGAAATACTGTTCCGACGTGGAGTTTTCCGCGGAGGACGCCTCCAGAAGCGACAAGGCGTTTCTCGCCAAGGTGTTTTCCGCCGCCATCGCCGCCGGGGCGACCGTCGTCAATATTCCCGACACGGTGGGGTATTCCTCCCCGGAAGAAATGGCCGCCATCATCGCGTATGTGAAGGCGCATACCGAAGGGATAGAAAAGGCCGAGATTTCCGTGCATTGCCACAACGATTTGGGGCTTGCCGTCTCCAACACGCTCGCGTCCGTTAAGGCGGGGGCGACGCAGGTGGAGTGTACGGTCAACGGCATCGGCGAACGCGCCGGAAACGCCTCGTTGGAAGAGATTGTGATGAATCTGCTGACCCGAAAGGACTACTATAACGCGGACTGCGGCATCGTCACAAAGCAGATTTACCGTTCCAGCAAGCTCCTCCAAACCATTACTGGCGTCCCGGTCGCCCCCAGCAAGGCCATCGTCGGGGACAACGCGTTTGCCCATGAGGCGGGCATACACCAGCACGGCATACTGGCGGAGCGCAGCACCTACGAAATTATGACGCCGCAGGACATCGGCATCCCGCAGAACAAGATGGTGCTGGGCAAGCACTCCGGAAGGCACGCCTTTGACGACCGGCTGACCGAGCTGGGCTACAGCCTTTCAAGGCAGGAGCTTGACGAGGCGTTCATACGGTTTAAGGCGCTGGCCGACAAGAAAAAAATCATCTCCGACGGCGATTTGGACGCGCTGGTGGCGATGAAGCTGGACGATATCGAGCAGCAGTATGTGCTGGACAACTTCGTCATCAACAGCGGCAGTAAAATCACCGCCACATCAACCGTCAGCCTGAGAACGGACAGCGGCATACTGGAGCAGGTGGCCTGCGGCGACGGGCCTGTGGACGCTTCCTATAAGGCGATTAACTACATCCTCGGCAAAAAAATCGAGCTGGACGATTATTCAATCCGCGCCGCGACCGAGGGCGAGGACGCGCTCGGCGAGGTCATCGTCAAAATCCGAATGGACGAGCAAAAGGCCGTCGGCAGAGCGCGAAGCACGGATATCATCGAGGCGAGCATTCTGGCGTATCTGAACGGGGTGAACAAGCTATGAGTATGACGCAGACGCAGAAGATACTGGCGGCGCATTGCAACCTTGAATCCGTGGCGCCCGGCCAGCTCGTTGAGGCGGAGCTGGATTTGGTTCTCGGCAACGACATCACCGCCCCCGTCGCCATCAGCGAGTTTGAAAAGGCGGGCTTGTCAAACGTCTTTGACAAGGATAAAATAGCCTTGGTTCTGGATCACTTCACCCCTTGCAAGGATATCAAGTCGGCGGAGCTGTGCAGGCAGGTTCGTGAGTTTGCCAAGAAGCATGAAATCTCACATTTTTTCGATGTCGGAGAGATGGGAATCGAACACGCGCTGCTCCCCGAAAAGGGGCTGGTCAAGGCCGGAGACTGCATCATCGGGGCGGATTCGCACACCTGCACCTACGGCGCGCTGGGCGCGTTTGCCACCGGCGTTGGCAGCACCGACATGGCGGCGGGCATGGCGACGGGCAAAGCGTGGTTCAAGGTTCCCGCCGCGATGAGGATTGCCCTCGCCGGGCGTTTGGCCGCGGGCGTGAGCGGCAAGGACGTCATTCTTCACATCATCGGGCGGATTGGCGTTGACGGCGCGCTGTATAAGTCGATGGAGTTTACCGGGGACGGGGTGGGAAGCCTGTCGATGGACGACCGTCTGTGCATGGCGAATATGGCCGTCGAGGCGGGCGCCAAAAACGGGATTTTTCCCGTGGACGAACAGACCGCCGCGTATATGAAGGCGGCGGGCGCGGACGGCTATACGGTATATGAAGCCGACGCCGATGCCAAATATGACGCGGAGATTGCCGTTGATTTGTGCGCAGTCAAACCCACGGTCTCCTTCCCGCATTTGCCGGAGAACACCAAAACGGTGGATGAAATCACCGAGGCGATTCGGATTGACCAAGTGGTCATAGGCTCCTGCACCAACGGGCGTTACGAGGATATGACCGCCGCCGCCGAAGCCATGCGCGGGCTGAAGGTCGCCAAAGGCGTGCGCTGCATCGTCATCCCCGCGACGCAGAAAATCTATCTGGATTGCATCAAAAACGGCCTTGCGGAAATTTTCATCAACGCGGGCGCCGTCGTCAGCACCCCCACCTGCGGGCCGTGCTTGGGCGGGCATATGGGCATACTGGCGGCCGGAGAGCGGGCCGTCGCCACCACAAACCGGAACTTTGTCGGACGGATGGGCCACGCGACATCCGAGATTTATCTGGCAAGCCCCGTCGTCGCGGCGAAGGTCGCCGTCAACGGGTATTTGGGGAGGGATATTCTGTGAACGCAAAAGGCAGGGCGCATCAATACGGCGACAACATCGACACCGACGTCATCATTCCGGCGCGGTATCTGAACACCTCCGACCCGGAGGAGCTGAAACGGCACTGCATGGAAGACATCGACCCGGATTTCATCAAAAGGGTGCGCCAAGGCGATATCATGGTGGGCGGCGCGAACTTCGGCTGCGGGTCGTCACGCGAGCACGCGCCCCTCGCCCTCAAGGCGGCGGGCATCTCCTGCGTCATCGCCGGGAGCTTCGCGCGGATTTTCTACCGCAACGCCGTCAACATCGGTCTGCCCATCATCGAAAGCGCCGAAGCGGCGCGGGCCGTCAAGGACGGGGACACGGTGGAAATCGATTTTGACAAGGGCGAAATCCGCGCCGGGAATCAGGGGTTCGCCGTGCCGCCGTTTCCGCGGTTTATTCAGGAGATTATCGCGGCGGGCGGCCTGATGAACAGGATTGGAGCGGCCAAATGAACTATAACATAGCCATTATCAAGGGTGACGGAATCGGGGCGGAAATCATCCCTCAGGCCGTCAAAGCGCTGGAGACGGCCGGCAAAAGGTATGGCCATACGTTCACCTTTACCGACGCGCTGATGGGCGGACGCGCCGTGGACGAAACGGGCTCGCCCCTGCCAAAGGAGACGGTGGACATATGCCTAGGCTCCGACAGCGTGCTTTTAGGGGCTGTCGGCGGCCCGAAATGGGACGGCCTTCCGCCCGAGCTGCGCCCCGAAACGGGACTGCTGGCTCTGCGCTCCGCGCTGGGGCTGTACGCCAACATCCGCCCCGCGGCCCTTTTCGAGCCGCTGCGCGGCGCGTGTCCCCTTAGGGAGGACGTTGCGGCGAAGGGGTTTGACATGGTCATCGTGCGCGAGCTTACGGGCGGGATATACTTCGGCGAAAGGGGCAGGCGCGAGACCGAACACGGCGCGGAAGCCTTTGATACGGAACGCTACAACGAGACCGAAATCCGGCGCGTCGCCAAGGTCGCGTTTGAAACCGCGATGACGCGGCGGAAAAAGCTGACCAGCATTGACAAGGCCAATGTGCTGGAAAGCAGCCGCCTGTGGCGGGAGGTCGTCCGCCGCGTGGCGGAGGAATACCCGGAGGTGGAGGCTTGCGATATGCTGGTGGACAACGCCGCCATGCAGCTTATCAAAGACCCCGCGCAGTTTGACGTGGTGCTTGCCGGCAATATGTTCGGCGATATCCTCTCCGACGAGGCGGCGATGATGACCGGCTCCATCGGGCTGCTTGCCTCGGCGTCTCTCGGCGATACCCAGCGCGGGCTGTATGAGCCGATTCATGGCAGCGCGCCCGACATCGCGGGCCAAGACAGGGCAAACCCAATCGCCGCCGTCCTGTCCGCCGCCATGATGCTCGAATACGCATTCGGGCTGCGTGAGGAAAGCGCGGCCATCAGAAACGCCGTTGACGCCGTTCTGCGGGTGGGCGTGAGGACGCCGGACATCCGGGACGCCGATACGGTCCGAACGGTGGGAACCGCGGAAATGGGAAAACTGATTTGCAGGGAGGTTGAAACTATATGAAATGCACCGGAGCGCAGATTGCCGTCAAGCAGTTGCTGGCGCACGGCGCGGACATTGTGTTTGGATATCCGGGCGGAGCGGTTCTGCCGCTGTACGACGAGCTGTACCAAAACAGCGGCCAAATCCGCCATATCCTCACCGCGCACGAGCAGGGCGCCGCCCACGCCGCGGACGGCTACGCCAGAGCGAGCGGCAAAACCGGCGTGGTCATCGCCACCAGCGGGCCGGGGGCGACCAACCTCGTGACCGGCGTCGCCAACGCCTACCTTGACAGCGTGCCGCTGGTGGCCGTCACGGGCAACGTGTCCGTTCCGCTGCTTGGCAGGGACAGCTTTCAGGAAGTGGACATCATGGGCATCACGCAGTCCATCGTGAAGCACAACTATGTCGTCAGAGACGTCGCCGCGCTGGAGGACACGCTGAACGAGGCGTTTCACATCGCGGGCAGCGGGCGCCGCGGCCCGGTGCTGGTTGATATCCCCAAAAGCGTTCAAACCGACGTTTGCGAGTATAAAGGACTCCCGCCCGCCCAAGAGGACAAAAAGCCGTGCTCCTTTGACATCGAAAAAATCGCCGAGGCCATCAAAGGCTGCAAGAAACCGTACATCTACGCGGGCGGCGGCGTAATCGCGAGCGGCGCGGAAGCGGAGCTGCGGGAATTATCGGAAAGACTGTCCGCCCCGGTGGGCTTTAGCATGATGGGCCTGTCCGCCCTGCCGGACGATTACGCGCTGAACCTCGGCATGACCGGAATGCACGGCAAATACGCCGCGACGGTCGCCAAGAGCGAATGCGACCTGATTCTGGCGCTGGGCGTCCGCTTTTCAGACCGGGGAACCGGGGATGTGCGCGAGTACAGCGAAGGGAAGCACATCATCCATGTGGATATCGACCTCGCCGAGATCGGGAAAAACGTATCCTCGCACATGGAAGTCTGCGGGGACGTAAAGGATGTGCTGACCAGACTCCTGCCCCTGCTCCCCGCCGCGCGGAACGGGGAATGGCTGGCGCGCGTCGGTGAATTGAAGCGATTGGGCAGGGAAACCTACCAAAGCGGCGGCTTTACCCCCCGGAGCATCATCGAAACGGTGCGGCGCTTTTGCGGGGACGATACCGTCGTCGCCACCGACGTAGGGCAGCACCAGATGTGGGTCACGATGCACTATCGGTTCCAAAAGCCCCGGACGCTGCTGTCCTCCGGCGGGCTGGGGGCGATGGGCTACGGCTTGGGGGCGGCCATCGGCGGCTGCTTGGCGAAGAACGGGCAAAGGACGGTGCTGTTTACCGGCGACGGCAGCTTCGGGATGAACCTGACAGAGCTTGCCACCGCCGTATCGCAAAGCCTGCCCGTGACCGTCGTGGTGCTGAACAACAACGCGCTGGGCCTGCCTCGCCAGTGGCAGAGCGTATTCTTCGGAGAGCGCTATTCGCAAAGCACGCTGAACCGAAAGACCGATTTCGCGGCGCTGGCGAAAGCGTTCGGCGCGGACGGCTATTTGGCGGAAACCCTTCCGCAGCTTGAAAGCGCGCTGGAAAGCCTGCCCGCCGACAGGCCGGCGGTGATAGACTGCCGCATCGGCATTGACGAAAAAGTGCTTCCCATGATTCCGCCGGGCGGCTCGGTCAAAGACATTATTATGGAGTAGGGGGTGTATCATAATGGAAAGATTTACCGTCGAGCTTATCGTCGCCAACCGTTACGGGGTTCTGAACCGCATAACCGGCCTGTATGCCCGCCGGGGCTATAACATTGACAGCCTGCATGTGAACGAAACCGAAAACCCGGAGAAATCGCGGATGCTGATTACCTCAAGGGGCGACGCGTATATCCAAACGCAAATGGCGCGCCAGCTCGCCAAGCTGCATGACGTTCAGGAAGTCATCCTGATGACGCGGGCAAACTGAAAAAAGGAGTGATTGGAATGGGACACATTTACTACGACAGCGATTGCAATCTCGGTTTACTGAAAGGCAAGACCGTCGCCGTCATCGGCTACGGCTCCCAAGGCCACGCCCACGCCCAAAACCTGAGAGACAGCGGCGTGCCCGTAATCGTGGGGTTGTATGAAGGCTCCAAGAGCGCGGAGACGGCGAAAAAAGACGGATTCACCGTTTTGAACACCGGCATGGCGGTCAGCCGGGCCGACGTCGCCGTACTGCTCGTCAACGACGAAAAAATGAGGGATATCTACCAAAGCGGCGTAGCCCCCAATCTCAAGGAGGGGATGACCCTCTGCTTTGCCCACGGCTTCAACATCCGCTACGGGCAGATTGTGCCGCCCGCAAACATAAACGTCATCATGGTGGCGCCCAAAGGCCCCGGACATACCGTACGGAGCCAATATGTCGAAAACAAGGGCGTCCCCTGCCTGATTGCCGTGGAAAACGACGCTTCCGGCAACGCCAAGGATCTGGCTCTGGCATACGCGTCCGGCATCGGCGGCGGCCGGGGTGGGATTCTGGAGACGACCTTCACCGAGGAGACCGAGACGGATTTGTTCGGCGAGCAGTGCGTGCTGTGCGGCGGGGTGTCCGCGCTGATGAAGGCCGGCTTTGAAACCCTTATAGAGGCCGGATATCAGCCGGAAAGCGCCTACTTCGAGTGCGTGCATGAAATGAAGCTGATTATTGACCTTGTGGTCAAGGGCGGGCTGTCCTTCATGCGCCATTCCATCAGCGACACCGCCGAATACGGCGACTACAGCGTCGGCGGCCGAATCATCACGCAGGCGGTCAGGGACGAGATGAAAAAAGTCTTGTCCGAGATTCAAGACGGCTCCTTCGCCAAGCAATGGCTGAAAGAAAACGCGGACGGGCGGCCCGTCTTTGCCAAGCAGCGTGAAGCCGAGCGCGGCCACGCCATTGAAACGGTGGGGGCCAAGCTGAGAGAAAAAATGAGCTGGAGTGATGCACGGTGAACAGCGGCGTGATGAAGTCCGGCGTTGAAAACGCCCCCAAGCGCGCGCTGCTGAAAGCGATGGGCTATACGGACGGGCAGATTGAACGCCCACTTGTGGGCATTGTCAATGCCTACAACGAAGTCGTTCCGGGGCATATCCATCTGCTGGACATAGCTCGGGCGGCCAAGGACGGCGTTTTGATGAACGGCGGCACCCCGATGGAATTTCATACCATAGGCGTCTGCGACGGGCTGGCGATGGGGCATGAGGGGATGAAATATTCCCTCTGCTCCCGTGAAATCATCGCGGACAGCATCGAGTGCATGGTCAGGGCGCATTGCTTTGACGCCCTCGTCTTCATCCCCAACTGCGATAAAATCGTGCCGGCCATGCTGATGGCGGCGGCGCGGCTGGATTTGCCGTCCGTTTTCATCTCCGGCGGCCCGATGCTCTCCGTTGACGGCGCCGACTTAAACACGGTGTTTGAGGCCGTGGGGGCCGTCAAGGCGGGGATGATGAGCGGGGAGGAGCTTCTGCGCATCGAGGAAAGCGCCTGTCCGGGCTGCGGCTCCTGCTCGGGGATGTTCACCGCCAACTCCATGAATTGCCTCTGCGAAGCCCTTGGGATGGCGCTGCCGGGCAACGGAACCGTCCCGGCGGTATATGCGGAGCGGATACGGCTCGCCAAGGAGGCCGGGGCGCGGGTGATGGCGCTTCACAGAGACGGCGTCAAGCCGTCCGATGTGATGACGCGGCGGGCGTTTCACAACGCCTTGACGGTGGATATGGCGCTCGGCTGCTCCACCAATTCGGTGCTGCACCTGTTTGCCATAGCGCGGGAACGGGGCATCGAGCTTGACTTGAAGACGGTCAACGACATCAGCCAAAAGACGCCCAACCTCTGCCGTCTCGCCCCCGCGGGCCGGCATCATATGCAGGATTTGCATTTCGCCGGAGGCGTTCCGGCGGTCATGCGGGAAGTGTCCGCCCTTTTATACAGAGACGAAATGACCGTGACCGGCAGGACAGTCGGGGAAAACATCGCCGGCGCGGCCGTAAAGGACGCCTCGGTTATACGGCCATACGCCCCCACGGGCGGCCTCGCGGCGTTGTTTGGCAGCCTCGCCCCGGACGGCGCGGTGGTGAAACGGAGCGCGGTGCGGGAGGAGATGCTTGATTTTACAGGCACGGCAAGGGTATTCGACGGCGAGGAGGCCGCCGTTGTCGCCATTTTCGAAGGGCGCATCCAAAAGGGCGACGCGGTGGTCGTCCGCTACGAGGGCCCCTCCGGCGGCCCCGGTATGCGCGAGATGCTCCGGCCCACGTCCGCGCTTGCCGGCATGGGGCTGGAGGGCGACGTCGCGCTGATTACCGACGGGCGTTTCTCCGGCGCCACACGCGGCGCGGCGGTGGGCCATGTGTCCCCGGAAGCCGCGGCGGGCGGCCCGATTGCCTATGTGATGGACGGGGACAAAATCCGCGTCGATATTGAATCCCTCACCCTAACGCTGCTCGTAAGCGGCGAGGAAATGGAACGGCGCAAAGCGGCCATGCCGCTGCGTCCGCCGCCGCCGCTGGGCGGATATTTGAAACGGTACGCGGCGGCGGTGTCGTCCGCGGACAAGGGAGCGGTGTTATGCTGACGTTAGACAGAATATATCAGGCCGCGCACACCATAAAAGCGTGCGTGAGGAAAACGGACGTCATCCAGTGCGTCAACATGGCGCCCGGCTGTGAATTGTATCTGAAAACAGAAAATCTGCAAATTACAGGCTCTTTCAAGGTGCGCGGCGCGTATTTCAAAATCGCCGTGATGACCGACGAAGAGAAGGCGAGAGGCGTCATCGCCTGTTCGGCGGGCAACCACGCCCAAGGCGTGGCGCTGTCGGCACAGCGAATGGGCATCGGCGCCACGATTTTCATTCCGAGCGTCGCGCCCCTGTCCAAGGTCGAGGCGACCAAGCGTATGGGCGCCGACGTAAGGCTGGTGGACGGCGTATACGACGACGCCTATGACGCCGCCGTGGCATACCGGCAGGAAAGCGGCGGCGTCTTTATCCATCCGTTTGACGATATCGACGTCATCGCCGGTCAGGGGACAATCAGCCTTGAGCTTCTGGAGCAGTTGCCCTCGCTCGACGCCGTCGTCGTTCCCATTGGCGGCGGCGGGCTGATTTCCGGCGTCGCCTTCGCCGTCAAAAAGCTCAACCCAAGCTGCAAGGTCTACGGCGTGCAGGCGGCGGGCGCGGGAAGTATGCACCGCTCTTGGGAAAACAAGGCGCGCACAAACCTCAGCCAAATCTCCACCTTTTCCGACGGCATCGCGGTCAAAGCGCCCGGCACGGCGACCTACGAGCTGTGCGAGGCGTATGTGGACGAAATTGTCACCGTCACCGACGACGAAACCGCCACGGCCATACTGACCCTGATGGAGCAGCAAAAGCTGGTCGCCGAGGGGGCGGGCGCCGTCTCCGTCGCCGCCGTGCTGTTTGACAAGCTGCCCCTGCGCGGAAAGAAGGTCTGCTCCATTGTTTCGGGCGGGAACATCGACGTCAACATCCTCTCCCGCGTCATCAACCGCGGCCTTCTGACGACCGGGCGCATGTCGGAAATGACCATCGAAATGCTCGACAAGCCCGGGCAGTTGAAGGAAGTCTCCGCCATCATAGCGAATATGGGCGCCAACGTGATAAAGGTCATGCACAACCCCTGCGGCGAGAATACCGACATCATAGGCTGCTATCTGCACATCTCGATGGAGACGAAAAACAAGGAGCATTTCCTCGCGGTCAAGCGGGCCATACAGGACGCGGGGTATCGCATCGCGGGCGAATGAGACGCGGCGGCGAGCTGAGTGACGGAGGAAAAACCATGCTGTCAAACAAAGACATTCTTACAATAGTCCGCGCCCAACTGGCGACGGATCTCAACTGCTCACCCGCCGATTTCGGCCGTGACGGGTTTGTGTTCTGCGAAGCCAGGGAAAACCCCGGGCGGCGCCCGTTCCCGCGGGATAAGCGTCATTTTGACATGGTCACTATGGGCGGCGCGGTCGTCGTGTCCGCCACGCCGGACATTCTGCCCTATCTCCGTGAGCAGCTTGACGGAAAGACCCGCTATGACGCGTTCAACGCGCCGTTTGTCTACGGGGCGGGGCTGTATTTCCTGCCGGACAATCCGCAACCGCTGCCTATGCCGGACGGGTTTGAGTTTACGCTGCTGGAGCGGAAAGACATACCGGCGCTCTACGCGCTGGAAGGCTTCCGTTACGCAATCCAATACGATATCAATCATCCCCGCCCCGATGTGATTGCAATGACCGCGAAAAAGAACGGAGCGGTAATCGGTATGTCGGGCGCCAGCGCCGACTGCGGCATGATGTGGCAAATCGGCATCGACGTCCTGCCGGAATACCGCGGGCTCGGCATCGCGGCGGCGCTGACCAACCGGCTGGCCATCGAGATTTCAGAGCGCGGTAAAATCCCCTATTACGGGGTGGCTTTATGCAACGTCGCGTCTCTGCGGACGGCGTGCCGCGCCGGGTTAAAGCCCGCGTGGACGTCCGCGTACAGGGGACGGTTTGACGATACGCTGACAGCGCCGACGAGCTGAGAGGGCGGTTGAAAAGTTTGCGTGTTCGTTACGTAGAAAACTTATATTAGGCGGTGTAATGCGTGGAAAAAATAAATGTTATCCATATCGTTGGCGCTTCAGGCTCGGGCACTACCACATTAGCGCAAGCGTTGGAAGAAAAATATGGCTATAAATGGCTTGATACAGACCATTATTTTTGGCTGCCGACCGAATTGCCGTTCACCAGTCCCCGTCCTCGTGAAGAACGAATACCCCTTATGTCAGCGAGCATTGAGAAAAACCCGAAATGTGTAATATCAGGTTCATTATGCGGCTGGGGAGATGTTTTCGTTCCCCGATTTGACTTGGTTATATTTATTTACACGCCTGCCGATATTCGTAAAGAGCGGCTTGAAAAGCGAGAATACAAGCGTTTTGGTGAAAGAATACTCAAGGGTGGAGATATGTATGATGAACATAATAAATTTATTGAATGGGCGGGAAGCTATGATATACTCAGACCGCCTGAACGGTGCAAAATATTACATGAGGAATGGCTTGGAAATTTGAAATGCCCTGTTTTACGATTAGACGGAACTAAAACGATTGAGGAGTTAATCAAGCTGATTGAAAATTTTGCAGAAATGCGGCATGATTAAAGAGTTTGCGTGTTCGGTATGCAGAAAATTTATATACTGCGGGGTTGTGATATGGAGATTATTTCACTTACAGATGAATATAAGGAAAAAGTTGAGCGGATAGTTGTTGAAACTTATAGCGGAATGAAAATAGCCGTACATCGTGAATTGTTTTATTTGCGTGATTTACCTTGTCTAATTGCGCTTTCGGAAGAACAAGAAATACTCGGGTATTGCTATTACCGTTTTTCAAATAACGAATGTGAAATTATGGTTATTGAATCTATTATGCAAAATATAGGAGTAGGTTCCGCGTTAATAGATGCCGTCACTAAAATTGCTAATGACGAAAATTGTAAGCGGGTTTATGTGCAAACAACTAATGACAACTGCCATGCTTTTCGTTTCTATCAACGACGCGGCTTTACAATATGTGCGGTCAGATTGAATGAGCTTGATTATTCAAGAAAACTCATCCCGGCAATTCCGCTTATCGGTGAT
>Ga0099364_10000699_pt1 | contig 57250 bp, 61 predicted proteins | sample TergutTh196P3_FD_73070 | JGI IMG/M metagenome (GOLD analysis project Ga0099364, IMG submission 73070) | Microcerotermes parvus P3 segment gut microbial communities from Pointe-Noire, Republic of the Congo - Th196 P3 | ecosystem: Host-associated > Arthropoda: Insects > Digestive system > Gut ... | reverse complement strand
TCGGCTCCGGCGCCGCCGATCCCTCGCAGTACGACACCTTCCTCGCCGAGCTGAAAGCCTCCGGTGTTGACGACGTCGTAGCCGAGGCCAACAGGCAGCTTCAGGAGTTCCTCGGCAGCTAAATCAGCTTTTTCCTAATTCCTATCTCCTTTCCTTCCATAATAGCCCCTGCCGTCCACTCTCTCCCGGGCGGCGGGGGCATTTCTTTGTCAATTGACAAAAAATAGTTAAAAATGTATAATACCCGCATGAAGAAGAAACAAAAGGAAAAAGGGTTCTCGCTGAGATGGGGTTTGATCGGTATAGTCCTCAGCTGCTGGGTGCTTCCGATGATCGTGATACTCAGCGCGCTTGCCTTTTACACCAATCTTAGCGTGCAGCGCCATTTCGACGAAACGGTGCGCGCCTCTATCTCCGGCGCGGTCGAAGCCTGCCGCCGCAGTCTCGGCGAGGCCGTCGCGGCCTCCCGCTTCGCCTCTTACGACGGTACGATACAGACCGCGTACCGCGAATACGCCGAACATAACGACCGCCTGCTGCTGCACGGGTCGGTGCAGGATTTTCTTGATCGCAGCTATAAATACGACGATAACTTTCTGGCCACAATAATATTTCTGCACAGCGAGCCGCAGTATCTTTACCACACGTTCAACCCCCGGCGCGGCGCGGCGTACTCAAACGTGCAGGAATATGAGCGCGATGTCCACGGCAGCGTAATAGACCTCGCAAGCGAGCTGGACACAAAAATAGCGTTCGCAAACATAAACGGCAGTATTTATATGATACGTAACCTTGTAAACTCCGATTTGGTCCCCTACGCGGCGATCGTGTCCCTGCTGAATCACGGGCTTATGTTCAGCGGCTTCGGCAACATCGTATGGGAAACCGGCGCCACGCTGTACTTAAACGGCGCGCCCGTCGGTATAGTTCTGGACAGCCCGCACCCGCCGCTGCTTCCGATACCCCTTGGCTATAGCCTCTCTTCGGGCGAACAGGTAGTAACCGACAGGATCGGCGCCATCCTTGTTTACGGGCGCGAGAGCGTTGACGCGGTCGATATCCGCTATGTCGTCGAGGTGGACCGTCAGGGCTTTCTGCGCGGTTTCTTCGGTTATACGGACATCGGCCTTCTGCTCCTGCTCTTTACTGTACCGCTGCTCATGCTGGCGATACTTTTCTTTTACAGGAACATCTTCAAGCCTATAGACAGCCTTGTTTCCGCCGCGGATAATATACAGAGGGGCGCGCTCGGCTATCAGGTGGGCGGCCTTGTCGGCAACCGTGAGTTCAGGTACTTAAACGAAGCCTTCAACGGCATGTCCGCGCGTATAAAACAGCAGTTCGAGCAAATCTACAGCGAGGAGCTTGCGCTGCGCGACGCGCGAATAATGGCGCTGCAATCGCAGATAAACCCGCATTTCCTGAACAACACGCTGGAGATAATCAACTGGGAGGCGCGGCTCGGCAACAACGCCAATGTGTCTAAAATAATCGAGGCGCTAGCCGTCATGCTTGAGGCGGCGATGGACCGAAAGAGCCTGCCGCTTGTGCCTCTCGCGCAGGAAATGATGTATGTGGACTCATACCTCTATATCGCCTCGACGCATTTCGGCGACCGCCTTGTCATCGAAAAGGACATAGACCCCTCGCTTCTTCAGTATAAGGTGCCGCGGCTCATCATGCAGCCTATCATCGAGAACGCCGTCGAACACGGCGTCGGCTCCGGAAATAACGGCGTTATCGCCATCGCCGCCGAACGGCAAGGAGCCTATATGAAGCTCGACGTATACAACAACGCCGTCATGTCGGAAAAGGACGCCGAAACCGCCGCGCGGCTCCTGTCGCCGGATTACGACGCCCGCAGCGGCGGCTCTCTGCATCTGGGCATACATAACGTGAACATACGGCTGAAGATGATTTACGGCGAGAGCTCCGGGCTGAGCATAACAAGCGACGGCCGCGGCACCACCGTGTCGTTTGCGGTGCCGCTTGATTTTGACGATTCGCAGATCACGGGTGAATTGATATGAAAGGGTGAGCTTGTCCATGTACAAAGTGCTTATAATCGACGACGAGCCAAGGATCGTCAACGGCCTGACCCATGTTATACCGTGGGCGGACTACGGCTGCGCCGTCGCCGGCACGGCCTATAACACGACCGACGGCAGCAGGCTGATACGCGAGCTTTCGCCGGATGTCCTGTTCACCGACATCCGTATGCCGGACGGCGACGGGCTGACTATGCTCGCGGGCCTTAAAACCGAGTTCCCCGACATGCAGATAACGGTGCTGACGGGCCACAGCGAGTTTAACTACGCGCGGCAGGCCATACAGCTCGGCGTGACGCGCTTCCTGCTCAAGCCCTCCAAGATGGACGAGCTTTTGGAGGCGCTGGATTTCATGACAAAAAAGCTGGACGAGCTGCACTCACGCGGAAGCTCCGGCGACCGCCGCGGCGGCGGCGCCTTGTCCGAGGCCGCGTCCTTTGTGGTGCGTCAGGCGGCTAAATATATCCAAACGCACTACGCCGGCCGCATCTCTCTTTCCGATGTGGCCGACGCGTGTTATGTTAGCCAGTGGCATTTAAGCAAGCTGCTCAATAAATACACGGGCCAGACCTTCTACGACATTCTCAACGCCGCGCGCGTAGAGCAGGCGAAAACGCTTATGCTTGATCCGGCGCTCAGAATCAGTGATATTTCAGAGATGGTGGGATACGCCGACACCCCGCATTTCTCACGCGTGTTCAAAAGGCTCGAGGGCGTCTCGGCCAACGAGTACCGCAACGCCAAAGCGATTTAATCGGCGAGTATGCGCTTTCCCAGCGCGCTCATTAATATCGCGCCCGCCGCAACGGTTATTAATGTTTCCGGCACTAAGAACATCGCGTTATAGAAAACCGAGTAGAATATCATCAGCCCCTGGCCGCCGAGGTTGTCCAGCACCCATGCCCCGAAGGTAAAGCCCTCCTGCGAGAAAAACCATTCGGCGTACTGCCTGAACAGTATGTAGCCCGACAGCGAGTGGGCAAGCAGCCGCGCCGCGCACGCGATAACTATTCCCCACACAAGGCCCGAACGCTCGCTTTTAAGTTTCCCGCGCGTCACGGCGGCAAGCCCCAAAAATGTATACGCCGCTATGTAATCCAGAAAGAGCATCAGCGTCAGATCCAAAAGATCCATCGAGGCGAACGCCGCGCCGCCCAGACTGCCCAGCAGTATGCGCGTCAGGCTGAACGCAAGCCCCCCCAAAAGCCCCCATTTAAGCCCGTACTTATAGGCGAACACGCACACCGGCAGCATACTGAACGCCGTTACCGAGCCGCCGTACGGAAGCCGGTAGATCACAAGCATTGATAAAAGAGCTGAGAGCGCGACCAGCATCGCGCCTGTTGTCAGACGTTTGACAGTGTTATTCATTTTTTCTCTCCTTACGCCGGTATTAACCGGATCAAGTTCAAGGGTTCGGCATAAAGCCGTCTCAGCCCGTCACAGCGCCCGCTGTGCAAAGCACCCCTGTAAGCCGGAATTATAACAGGTCGTCCGGCGTTTGTCAACAATTTATGGTTGACATAACCGGTGAGTATGATATAATATCCAAAATAGACTGGATATGGTGGTAATTATGACATATAGATTCTCAGCCCCCATGACGGGCCTTAAGCCCTCGGCCATCCGCGAGCTTTTCAAGATAACGCAGCAGCCGGACGTTATATCGTTCGCGGCGGGGAACCCGTCGCCCGACGCGTTTCCGTCGGAGGAGCTGGGCGAGCTGTCGGCGCGCATATTCGCCGGCATGGCGGGCTTTGTGCTGCAATACGGCCTTACCGAGGGCTATATGCCGCTAAGGGACGCCGTTACACAGCGCCTTAAAACCCAAAACATAGGCCGCGAGGGGGACATGACGGTAATCACCTCAGGCGCGCAGCAGGGCATTGAGCTTGCGGCGCGGGTATTATGCGACGCGGGCGACGTCGTGCTGTGCGAAACCCCCAGCTTTATCGGCGCGCTTAACACCTTCAGATCGCACGGCCTGAAGCTGAAGGGCGTGGACATGGACGGCTCGGGCATTGTGCCTGAATCGCTTGAAAGCGCGCTGAAAACCGTCCCGAACATAAAAATACTGTATACCGTTCCAACGTTCCAAAACCCCACCGGCATTACTATGACGCTCAAACGCCGCGAACAGGTTTTGGAACTTTGCGCGAAATACGGCGTCATAATAATCGAGGACAACCCCTATGGGGACCTGAGCTACGACGGCGAGCCGCCGCCGGCCATAAAAAGCATGGACACTGAGGGTATAGTCGTCTATGTCGGCTCGTTCTCAAAAATAATTTCGCCCGGGCTGAGGCTGGGATACGTCGCCGCCCCCGCCCCCATAACCGAAAAAATCGTGGTGGCGAAACAGGGTGAGGACGTACACACCACTCTGTTCTCACAGGTGCTGGCGCATGAGTTTATGGCGCATTACAATCTCGACCTGCATATAGCCAAATGCCGCGCGCTCTATCACCGCAAGCGCGATTTGATGGTATGCGCGTGCGCGCGGTATCTCGACGCGGATATTATTAAACCGGGCGGAGGGCTGTTTTTGTGGGGAACCCTCAAAAACACAGACGACAGCATGGCGTTTTACCGGCGCGCGCTGGATAAAAAAGTCGCGTTTGTGGCAGGCAGCGTGTTCCTGCCGGATACGGACGGCGTCACACCCGGATTCAGGCTGAATTTCTCAATGCCGTCCGACGAACAGATAGGAAAAGGCATAGAGATATTAGGGGGACTTATATGAGAAAACGTGTGTTCAGCGGAGTGCAGCCGACGGGACGGCTGACATTCGGAAACTATTCGACCATGCGCCACTGGCCCAAGCTGGCCGACGACCACGACTGCATTTACTGCGTTGTGGATTTGCACTCGGTCACTATCACGCGAAAGCCGGAGGAGCTGAGAAACGAAACGCGCAAGGTGTTCGCCGCACTGCTGGCGCTCGGCATCGACCCTGACCGCGACATCCCGTTTATCCAGAGCCATGTTCCGGCGCACAGCGAGCTTATGTGGCTGCTGGGCTGTCACACTATGTTCGGCGAGCTGTCGAGAATGACACAGTTCAAAGACAAGTCGGCGCGCCACGCGACTAACGTAAACGTGGGGCTATTCACTTATCCCGTGCTTCAGGCGGCGGACATATTGCTCTATGACGCGCATTTTGTGCCCGTGGGCGAGGATCAGCGTCAGCATGTCGAGCTGTCGCGGGATATATGCCTGCGCTTCAACGGGCGCTACGGCGATGTGCTTACCGTGCCCGAGCCGCTGATAAAGGGCGCCGGCGCCCGCGTAATGAGCCTTTCCGAGCCCTCGGAAAAGATGAGCAAGTCCGACCCCAACGAAAACGCCACGCTGTTTGTCACGGACGGCAGGGACACTATCGTCAAAAAGATCAAGCGCGCGGTCACGGATTCGGACGGCGCGGTGCGCTATGACACCGAAAACAAACCCGGCGTTGCCAACCTGATGACGCTGTATCATATCTCAACGGACAAGCCGTTCGGCGAAATCGAGAGAGAGTTCGACGGCAGAGGCTACGGCGTATTCAAGGCCGCCGTGGCGGAGGCCGTCGCCGACTGTCTAACGCCTGTGGGTCAAAGGTTAAACGAGTATCTGTCCGACGCGGCTCAGCTGGACGCGCTGGCGCGGCGCGGTGCCGAGAAGGCTTCGGAGAGAGCCGTAAAAACACTGGAACGCGTGTATAACGCGATGGGGTTTTATAAATGCTAAACGACGCTCAGATAACTAATCAGGTAATAGTGTATATAGTGCTGGCGTTCGCCATAGCGTGCGCGGTATCGTATTTCATATCGCCGCTGGTTATGAAATTCGCAAAGCTGGTCGGCGCGGTGGACGTGCCCAAGGACGAGCGGCGTATGCACAAAACACCGCTTACGCGGCTTGGAGGGCTCTCCATCTTCCTCGGGTTTATAATCGCGGTATTGATCTTCAACGACATAAGCATACAGGTCGCGGGAATACTTACCGGCTCCGTCATAATCGTGGTATTGGGCGTTTTGGACGACATCTACCGCCTTAAAGCGTGGGTGAAGCTGATCGTCCAGATCGCCGCCGCGCTTATTCCGGTTTTCTGCGATGTCGTGGTGCATGTGTTATCCAACCCGCTGTATATCTTCGGTATCGGCGGGCCTTATCTCGAGCTGGGCATCTGGGCATATCCGATAACCGCTGTCTGGATTATCGTTATAACCAACTCGGTCAATCTCATCGACGGGCTCGACGGGCTTGCCGTGGGCGTGTCGTCCATCGCCAGCATCTCCATGCTTATTATCGCGGTCGTGCTGCCCACGCCGTATGTCGCTATCCTCATGGCGGCGCTCGCGGGCGGGTGCATGGGCTTTATGCCGTTCAATCTGAACCCCGCCAAGATGTTCATGGGCGACACCGGCGCGACGTTTCTGGGATATATCCTCGCCACAACGTCAATACTGGGATTATTCAAGCTGTACGCGATCATATCGTTCGCCGTGCCGTTTCTGGTACTGGGGCTGCCGATATTCGATACCGTGTCGGCGATACTCCGCCGCCTGTCAAAGGGCAAAAGCCCGATGAGCGCGGACAGGGGCCATGTCCACCACAAGCTGATCGACATGGGCTTTACGCAGAAGCAATCCGTTGCGATACTCTATCTCATGTCCGCGCTGCTGGGCATAACCGCGGTAGTGCTGACCACCGCCGGCGAGATCAAGGCGCTGATATTGCTGGCGTCGGTACTGTTCGGCGCCTCGGTAGCCGTCGGGCTGTTCGTTATCGGCCGCCGCAACGGGGCAGGCGCCCTGCCGGGCAATGAGAACGGGGCAGATAACGACAACGGTAATGATAACGGCCCGGAGGATGAGGAATGAGGGTCTTGACCGTATTCGGAACCCGTCCCGAGGCAATCAAGATGGCGCCGCTGATCCGCAAGCTGGAGGCGTGTCCCGATATAGACGCGCTCTGCTGCGTTACGGGCCAGCACAGGGAAATGCTGGACGGGGTTCTGCGGAAGTTCGATATAAAGCCCGACGCCGACCTTGCGATCATGTCGCAAAACCAAACCCTCGCGGATATTACCAGCCGCACGCTGAACGGCCTGACGGACGTTTTCGCCGCGCTAAAGCCCGACCTGACGCTTGTACACGGCGACACCTCGACGACGTTCGCGGCGGCGCTGGCGTCGTTTTACGCCAAGATACCCGTGGGCCACGTCGAGGCCGGGCTGCGGACGGACAACCGCTATTCGCCGTTTCCCGAGGAGATGAACAGGCGCATGACCTCGCGTATCTGCGGCCTGCATTTCTGCCCCACCGTCAAAAACGCGCTGAATTTGAAAAACGAGGGCATAACCGAAAACGTATACGTCACGGGCAACACCGTGATAGACGCGCTGAATATAACGGTCGGCGGCGATTACGCGTTTGAATCCGAAGATATAAAAACTGTGGATTTTTCGAAACGGCTGCTGCTGGTCACTGTGCATCGCCGCGAGAATTACGGCGGCCTCGAAAACATTCTCCGCGCGTTTAGGCATATACTTGAAACCAATCCCGATACGGAGCTTGTCTGGCCCGTACACCTAAGCCCCGCCGTGCGCGAGGCGGCGAACGCCATGCTGGGGGACGCGCCCCGCGCGCGGCTCATCGAGCCGCTGAATGTCTGGGACATGCACAACCTTATGGCGCGGTCAGCGCTGGTGCTGACGGATTCGGGAGGCTTACAGGAGGAGGCGCCCGCGCTGGGCAAGCCCGTGCTTGTCCTCAGGCGCGAAACGGAGCGCCCCGAGGCGGTGGAGGCGGGCACGGTCAAGGTATGCGGCGTGGAATATGACGCTATCGTCAGGGAAACGGAGCTTTTGCTGAATGACAGGAAAGAGTACGAGAGGATGGCGAAAGCCGTCAACCCCTACGGCGACGGCAAGGCAAGCGAGAGGATAGTGAAGGCGATATTGGACGCTGAAATTCCATAGCGGTAAAAAGCAAAACACCCGCCGCCTACGGGCGGCACCCTCTTCACTAAAGAGGGCAAGGTCATATGGAGATGATACGGTGATACAATACAATCGCAAGTATAAACCACGAGCGCAGGAACTGCGTAAAAACGCCACTCCGCAAGAAAATAAATTGTGGTATGAATTTTTGAGAAAACACCCTTGTCCTTTCACAAGACAAAAACCTATAGATAACTATATCGTTGATTTTTTATGTCCGTCAAAAAAACTTGTTGTTGAAATTGACGGGAACCAGCATTATACAGACAATGGCTTAGAGTACGATAGCATACGTACTGATTTATTTGAAAGTTTGGGACTGCACGTTCTTCGTTTTACCAACACAGAGATAGATGCTTCATTTGACGAAGTGTGTGCGGCGATACAAAAATATGTAGACTTGTACAACGATTGATCTGTCCTATCCTTGCCCTCTTTAGTAAAGAGGGTGCCGTCCGCAGACGGCGGGTGTTTTGAAAGCGAGACTGAGAGATGTGAGCGAAGCAGTGTATGGGCTATATTCGCGCTGAGGGTAATCCCTTCTAAAACAGCATAAACTAACAAGAATCATCCGTATTCACCCCTCCCTATCAACTGATATATAATCCCTGACAGGGGGAGCATTAAACTATGAACCGTAAGCAAAACGCGAAGCTGGCGTCTTGGGCGGCCGTGATTACGGCCGTGCTGGTGCTGTTCGCGTTATTTTATATGTTCCGGCGCGAGGGAAACGATCCCCGAATCATTCTGCCGCCAGACCCCAACGAACTGTCCGAGGTCAACACGCCGGCGGAGGAGATAGCCTCCTCCGGCGCGCTCAATCTTGAGCTTGTCGAGATTACACGCGAAAACGCGGCGGCGCTTATCGCCGCCATGCCGCGCCCCGCCGCATATTCAAGCGCCGGAAGCACAGTGGTTTACGGCGGCGATATGTCGCGCGAGTGGACGCACCGCCTCTATACTCTGGACGACTATCAGCTGATAGAGCGGTATGAGGACGGCGATTTGCTGGACAGGGTGATTTATACCCCTGACAAGGTTTACATGTGGCTAAACGAGCAGGTGCAGGAGATCGCGCGCGGCTTTTTCTCGGCCGACGCGGCGGGCCGTATGCCGACCTACGAGGATATACTGGACATCGCTCCCGATGACATAACCGGCGCCGAGTATATGCGCGAAACCGAAGCCCCGGGAGTTTGGATAAAGGCCAGCATCATGTCGGCGGACGTTGAGTATTGGATAGATCTGGAAAGCGGGATGCTGACGCGGGCGGCCGCCGCCCGTAACGGCGTGCCGATATGGGAGTTCACGCTGTTGGAGCTTACGCTGCAACGCCCCGACGACGAGGTGTTTCTCCTGCCGTCCGGGGCGTATGTATGGGAGTAATCGGGATATAAGGGCATAGCTGTGGTTGCGTTACGCGGAAAATTTATATTTGTGTGCGGAACGGACTGTAGGGGCGATTTCTAATCGCCCGCGAATTTCAACCAACGTTTGCGTATTGCAGGCGAACGGAGTTCGCCCCTACAAAGCGCGGAAAATTTATATTAGTGGGGGAAAGTAATGGTAATATACACTTTACACAGCAGGCTGCCAAATGCTAAAGCAGATGAGTTTTATAACTTCATGACTAATGTGCCGGCAGAAATGTATGCTAATTGGCTGCCTGAAGAACATTACGAGTTCCATGTAGTTAAACGCAGTAACAATAGCCCTAAAGGTGATTTGTTCTACTTTGACCAAAATATTGGAAAAAAATATAGAATGAAATTCTATGCAATAATAAGGGTGGCAAACAAGCCTAACCGCATAGTGTTCCAAATGCGTAAACTTGGAATAAATCTGCCCGGTTATTTAGAGTTGGATTTTTCTGATACAGATGATGGACTTCTTTTAACCGAAACACTGCGTATTGGTCTAAATGGAATTGGAAAAATATGCGACCCGTTTATCAAGATTGTTTATGGTAAAAGGTTTTATTGTGTGTTTGGAGAACATCATAAACGGGAGTGGCAAAACCTATCTGAAATTATGCAATGAAATCTGCTGATTAGCAATGGGGCAGACGGCGAAGCCGGACGGGGTGGTCGGTTTTTCCCGCTCTTTAACCACCCCGCCCTATCGGGTATCATATGAAAAACACCGCGGCAAGAATAATCAGCATGTCTATATCCCCGCTCTCCTGATACAGATAATACAGCAGAATCAGCAGCATTATGTCGCCGCTGTCAAGGTCAAGATCGGATAAAAGACTCCCGATCCCGCTGCCGCCTCCTCCGCCGCCGCCTCGCCGGAACAGCGAACCCCGCCCGTCGCGTCTGCCGCGCTCCCTCCGGTCGGTCCGTTCACGCTCACGGTCACGGTCGCGCTCACGGTCACGGTCGCGTTCCCTGTCTTGACGGCGTTCCCTCTCCCGTTCGCGGAATTTCTCGCGTTCACGCTCGCGGCGCTCCCTGCGCTCTCCGTCGCGCGCGCCCCGCCCGCGCTCTTCCGCGGGCTCGGCAGCCTCGGGCGCGGGAGGCTCTTCGCGCGCTTTCACGCTCTCCTCATACATTTTGCGCTGGTGCGCGAATGTAAACGGCTGTTCGTACTGCGGCTCGAAGAAGCCGCCGCTTTGATAATACCGGCTGTACATATCCTATCTCTTTCCCAGCAGACCGCCGAGCAGGTTGCCGAATATATCGGTCCCCAAAGCCTCTCTTGCGACATTGGCAAATTTAAGCGTCTGTATCGCTTTGTCCACGCGTTCGCGTCTGGCGGGCCGCAAATACGGCTTGACGGCCTGCATAAGCGCGGATTTCTGCGGATCGCTGCCTTTGTTATACGCCCCGAGCAGCCGCGCCGCGTTTGCCATCAGATTCGGGTCGATGCCGTTCTCGCCGGTCAGTCCGCCCAGCAGGGCCGAAAGATCGGGCGCCTGCGCCGCCTTTTCCGCCGACGGCGGCGCGGGGTCGCCGGAACCGCCGCCCAGCGAGCGCGCCGCGTTCATCACCTTGTCCATAGCCTCGGGCGACGATAACACGGCATTAAGTTTTTCTTCAAAATTATCCAAGTCAATCGCCCCTGATCTTATTTGCTCTTCTTGTTGATTTCCATTACCTGAGCGGCAAGCGCCTTGCCCTCTTTGCTTGATAATATGGTCTTAATTAAATCCTTTGTGGCGGCGGTATCGCCGCCTGCCGCCTTTTGCGCGGCGCTTTTCAGCGAGTCCCCGCCGTTCGCGGAGAGCTGCCCGAGCAGTCTTTTGCCCTCCTCGGTATCTAAAATACCCATATACTTGTCGATGCCGGGGACGGTATTCTTGCCCTTCGCCAGCAGATTTTTCGCTAAAAACTCCAAATTACTGTTGCTCACTTGATCACCTCGTATTCTGTATTGCGGAATACTCGCGCTTATGATATTATATGTGAGGGTCGCTCAAATTGTGAATAGGGGTTTTTACAATGCTATTAACGATTGACGTTGGAAATACCAATATGGTGTTCGGCTTGTTCAGCTGCGGCGGCATCGTCGCCAAATTCAGGCTCTCGACCGTAACGGCGCGCACCGCCGATGAGATAGGTCTTACCATCTCCCAATTTTGCGCGCATTTCGGCTTTAACCTCAGGGACATAGCGGATGTGGCCGTCTGCTCGGTCGTGCCGCAGATTATGTACACGCTGCGCCACGCCGTCGATAAGTACCTCGGAATCTCGCCCCTTATCGCGGGCGAAACGCTTGAGGTGCCCGTTACCAATCTATGCGACGAACCCTTGGGAGTTGACAGGGCGGTCACGCTTACAGGCGCGCGCGAAAAATACGGCAGCCCGTGTATCGTCGTGGATTTCGGGACGGCGACAAAGATAGACGCCCTTAACGCCAATGGCGAATATATGGGTGGCGTGATATGCCCGGGCGTGAGCATATCAATGGAGGCGCTGTTCGAGAAAGCCGCGAAGCTGCCGCGCATAGAGCTGAAAAAGCCCGAGCGCGCGATCGGCGTGAACACGGTCGAGCAGATGCAGGCCGGCGCCGTATTCGGATTTGTGGGCAGCGTGGAATATATAATAAAACGCTTCAGATCTGAAATGGGGCTTGACGGCGTTACGGCCGTGGCCACGGGCGGGCTGGCGCGGCTAATCGCGGAGCAAACGGACAGCATCTCGCGCGTGGACCCAAACCTCACGCTGACGGGACTGCTTGAGTGCTATAAAAAAAGAAATTAATGATTGGAGAAATATCTATGACTACTACCGAACTGCGGCGGCAAATTGATACCGGAGCGTTTGACGGCGCGTTTTCAGCGCTGTACGCCGACGTGCCGGCGGCGCGCGCGCGTTACCTAAACGCCGTGTCGGCGTTTGAGCGGCTTTGGGGCGAACGCGAGGCGATACTCGTGTCCGCGCCCGGGCGCACGGAGCTGGGCGGCAACCACACCGACCACCAGCGCGGGTCCGTACTCGCGGCGGCGGTGGACATTGACATAATCTGTGTGGTCTCGCCGAAAGCGGAGAAAAACCTGCATATCTGCTCCGAGGGGCACCGCCCCGATATTATCGGGCTTGACGACCTGACGCCGCGCAAGGACGAGCGCGGGCACGGCGGAGCGCTGGCGCGCGGCGTCGCGGAATGGTTCTATAAAAACGGCTGCAGCGTCGGCGGACTGGACGCCTACACCACCTCGGACGTGCTGGCGGGGTCGGGGCTGTCCTCCTCGGCGGCGTTTGAGGTCGCCGTCGGCAGCATGCTTAACCTCCTGTATAACGGCGGCGCGGTGACGCCCGAAGAGATAGCGCTGGCGGGCCGTTACGCGGAGAACGAGCATTTCGGCAAGCCGTCGGGGCTTATGGACCAGATGGCGTCGTCGGTGGGCGGCTTTGTGCATATAGACTTCAAGTCGCCCGAAAAGGCAATCGTCACGCCCGTCAGTTTTGACTTCGCGGCGACGGGCTTCAGCCTGTGCGTGATAGACACAAAGGGGACCCATGCCGATTTGACCGAGGATTACGCGGCCATCCCCCGCGAGATGCGCGCGGTCGCCGGATATTTCGGCAAGCAGTATCTCCGCGAGGTTGACGCGGACGGCTTTTATGCCGCTCTGCCGTCTGTCAGGGCGGCCGCCGGCGACCGCGCCGCGCTGCGCGCCATGCACTTCTTTCAGGACAGCGCCAACGTGGAAAAGCAAGCCGCCGCCCTTTCGGACGGCGACTTCGCGGAATATTTGCGGCTAGTCAACGCCTCGGGCGGCAGCTCCTTTACATGCCTTCAGAATATCTCCGCCGGCCCGAACGGGCAGGAGCTGGCTCTGGCGCTGGCCGTCAGCGCGCGCCTGCTCTCGGAGCGCGGCGGCGCGTGGCGCGTACACGGCGGCGGCTTTGCCGGCACCATACAGGCGTATGTGCCGAACGCCTTTCTGGACGAATACCGCGCGGAGATGGACAGGATATTCGGCGGCGGCGCGTGCCGCGCGCTGAGCATACGCCGTGCCGGCGGGATACAGGTGTCGGCGTGAGTGACGGATTATGAAAATCACACGCTACTCTGATTTGAAATCCTTCGGCGCCGATACGCTTGAAATCCTGCTCGAAAACGAAGTGCAGAACAATCTTCCCATAAGCTTTATTTTGAATGAGCAGGGGCGCGACACATCGGACTGGCTGCTGTTATCAATCAAAGACGGCGGCGGCGGCGTTGTGCTGACCGCCGCGCAAACGCCGCCGTTCAGCATCGTCTTATACGAAACCGGCAACCGCCCGAACCGCGCGGCGGTCAGATTGCTGTCGGACGAACTGAAAGCCATGGGAGCCGCTCCGCCCGGCGTGGTAGCGGAACAGGGGCTGGCGCGGCGGTTCGCGGAAGCATACGCGGGCGACAGCTCTCACCGCCATATGTCCATGAATATCATGCGGCTCGACAGCGTGAGCAAAATTGAAAAAGCCCCGGGCTTTTGCCGTCCCCTGCGCGAGGACGATTTGTTTTACACCCCGTATTGGGAGAGGGCTTTCAGCGAGGACTGCAAAACCGAAACGTACAGTATTCAGGAGAATGTCGGGCGGTTAAAGGCGCGCCTCGGCAAAGACAGCCATTACATCTGGGAGGACGGCCACCCCGTATCACAGGCCGTCAACGGCCGTAACACACCAAACGGCGGCGGCATTAACGGCGTATACACGCCGCCGCACTACAGGGGCAAGGGCTACGCCTCCTCCGTCACGGCCGAGCTGTCGCGGAAGCTGCTGGAGCGGGGCTTTAAGTTCTGCTATCTGTTTGCCGACGCCGCGAATCCCGTTTCCCGCGGCATATACCGCAAGCTGGGCTATTACGATCTCTGTGTATTCGATGAAATTAAATTCAAAAAGTGACGGTCACGGTTCGCCATAAAAACTGAGGGACGCCCGCAAAAGCGGGCGTCCCTTACACTTTCTGTTCTCAGGAGGAGAAGAAGTTGATATAGCCGAACACGAACACGGCCACGAATAATATCGGCAGCACAAACTGCACATACGGCTTGACGGCGCGCGGGAACTTCAGCCCCTTGCCGCTGTTCGCCTCCTCGAGGAAATTCTCCCAGCCCCAGCCGCTTTTATATACGCAGAACAGCAGATAGACCAGCGCCCCGAGCGGCAGGAGATTGTTGGAGAGGATAAAGTCCTCCAGGTCAATGATAGCGGAATCGCCGCCGAACGGGCGGATGCCGCTCCACACGTTAAAGCCCAGCGCGCAGGGCAGCGAGAGCAGTACCACGGCGGCGCCGTTTACAACCGACGCCTTTTTGCGTGCCCAGCCCAGCTTATCCATTGCAAACGCCACAATATTCTCAAACACGGCGACGACCGTGGACAACGCCGCGAAGAGCAGGAACAGGAAGAACAGTATGCCCCAGAACCGGCCCAGCGGCATCTCGTTAAAGATATTCGGCAGCGTGACGAAAATCAGTCCGGGGCCGCCGCCCGGGTTTACGCCGAAGGCGAAGCACGCGGGAAAGATGATAAGGCCGGCCATCAGCGCCGCGAAGGTATCCAGCGCGACTACGTTCACGCTCTCGCCCATCAGGCTGCGCTCCTTGCCGATATAGCTGCCGAAAATAGCCATGCTGCCAATGCCGAGGCTGAGCGTGAAGAACGCCTGACCCATAGCCGCGAACAGAATCTCTCCCAGCCCGTATTCACGGACGGCGTCGAGATTCGGGACCAGATAAAAGCGCAGCCCCTCGGCCGCGCCGGGCAGCGTCACCGCGCGCACCGCGAGTATTATCATGATGATGAACAAACACGACATCATGATTTTTGTGATACGCTCAACGCCCTTTCTAAGCCCGATGGCGCAGATGAGGAACCCTATGGCGCAAACGAGAATCATACCCATGATGTTGTTAAACGGGCTTCCGACATGCGCGCCGAAATTGGCGCCCACCTGATCCGGCGTAAGCCCCACAAAATCGCCGCGGATCATATAGAAGAAATAGAACAGTATCCAGCCGGAGATCGTTGTGTAGAACATCATCAGCAGATAGTTGCCCGCCATGGCGAACCAGCTGAATATATGCCACTTGGAACCCTTAGGCTCCAGCACATGGAAGGATGTCGCGGCGCTTCTCTGGCTCGCGCGCCCGACCGAGAACTCCATGGTCATGATAGGTATTCCCATCATAATGACGAAAGCGAGATAAATCAGCACAAACAGCGCTCCGCCGTATTGTCCGGTGATATACGGGAACCGCCATATGTTGCCCAGTCCGACCGCGCAGCCGACCGAAAGCAGAATGAACCCGAGCCGCGTTGAAAATTTTTCCCGGTTTTCCAAGTGTATCTCCCCTTTATAATTATTAACCGGCCATGACCGGCACTCTATTCCAGCATTGTAACACATATTGTTTTTGAAAGCAATACTAAAATAAACAAATTGCAGGGCTGACACATGAAAAAATAAAACGCCCCCGCAGGGGAAAAACACCCGGCCCCGCAGGGCCCCCGTCCGTAGGGCGCGATGTCCTCATCGCGCCGTTTTTCGTCCCCCCGTCCCCCCGTCCTCTTGTAACTTATAACTTATAACTTGTAACTTATAACTTGTAACTACACCCCTTTGCGCCGCCTATATGGCTTTGGGTCATCAGTAAGCCCCACAAGATAATCAATGCTGGTTTCATAGTATAGTGCCAGTTTGCAGACTAATTGCAAAGGAATTTCGCGTTCGCATCTCTCATATTTGGAATAGAGGGACTGGTCGCATTGTAAATAATCCGCGACTTGCCGCTGTTTCAAGTCGTTATCCTCCCGTATATCGCGGATTCTAAGGTTCATAATTTGTCACCACCGCAACAATTATAATGCTGGACAAATATTCCTATTGACAAAAAGGACAATGTGTCCTATAATTACTATGAGAGGTGGGTATGGCGAAAAATACGACCGCATTCAGCGGTCGTTTTTTCGCGGGGATCGGCGGTCGGTTAAGCTCAGCCGCCGGTGGAGAAGATGATGCTCCTCGCGTCGCCCCAGCCCACTCCGAAGCAGGCATAGCCGACATAGCGGTCGATCAGCGGGTTGTCAAGCTCGATTTGCAGCACGCGCGGCTTCTCGTTATACACCAGCATAACGGTTTCCTTCATAAGCCTTGAGTCGCAGACGGCCCACTGATTTTTTGTAAAGCCGTCGCGCCCGCCGCCGATTACAAGATAGCGCATACCGTAAATGGGGTTGGCGGCGTTCGTATCGCCGTCGGGGTTAAGCACGGGCGCCAGCTTGGCGTTCACGCCGCACAGCTCCTTGGCCTTGGGCTCAAGCTCCGGCGAGACAAGCAGCGTGTCCATCTCGCACAAAAACGGCAGCCCGTCGGGCGTTACAAAGCGCGAGGCCAGTATCTGCGCCTTGGTTATGGCGGCAGTTGAGAGTTCCTCTTTTATCATGTTCGAGAAGGTCCCCGCCGCCTCGTCGGGAAGACTCACGCGGTTGGCGCTGCCCTTTGACGCCTGCCAGTGCTTGTCGCTGGCCCAGGGCCGGCCGTCGCCGCCCGGCATGTCCTTATTGAACGCGCCGCCGAACAGCCTGAGCAGATGCGCGTAAACGGTCATCGCGCCGGAATTGCCGAGCTGCGCTCCGGCCTTACGCGTGACGCCGATCTGATCGGTCTTCGCCTCCATATAGCCTATATCAACCGACAGGTTGAACTCTCTGGGGATGATGATGGTTGAAAAGCCGCGCTTACAGGTGCCGGCGGTAAGGGTCGTGCCGTTATACGGCGCGTACTCGTGAAAGCCGCCCAGCCCCTCCAGCGTGTAATCGGCGGTGTTATTGTCGCTTACTTCGCCGCAGATCTCCTTCAGAGCGCTCATACGGTTATTATAGGCGATCTCAAACGCCTTGCCCACGAATTTATGGTTGTCGCTTTTCCATGCGGTTGTATTCATTCTTTTTTTCCTCCTTACGCGAAAATGGTTTTCAGTTTAATCTCGGTCAGCCCAAGCCCGGGCACATGCCCGACGACGGTGAGCGCCGAATCGGCAAGCTCGGCGTCAAGGCTTATCCCGCAGAGCTTCGCGTTTAATTTGCCGGTCGCATAGCCCACCGGCGGATACAGCTCGAACACGTCGCCGGCCGCTATCTGCCCGCCGCCTTCGCCGCGGTCGATGGTGATTTTGCCGTTCGCCTCGGAGCTGATTATGTTATAGGCCGTGCCGAGCGGGTCCTTGTTCGTTGAACCGGCTTCCTTGTCCACAAGCTTGGCGCGGCCGTTTTTCAGGCCCGCCGTTTTCGCGGCGCAGGTGAAGAAGTCCGTATCGCCTGTCAGCACGGTGTATTCCGGCGTCTTGCAGACATATACCTGCGTGGGCGAGTCGTAAACCTTGATAGCTCCGCCGTTGGAGCGCGGGTTGAACGCGTCGCTTACGCCGAGATGGTTTTCGGCGGCGACGCCCAGCACCGCGGCCGCCGAGGGCGGCGCGGCGACGACTTTGCCGTCGGCCAGGGCCACGGTCTGCCCGCTGATTATAACCGTACTCCCGTCAATGGGATACTCTCGCGCCTGACGCACCTGCGAGCCCGAAAGGTCAAAACTGGGGTTCATAATATAAATTCCTCCTTCTATCTGTTCAAAAATTCGTTTGCGGTCATTCTGAGATGCGGGTATGTCTTGTTCCACAAATCCAGCTGTTCTGTCTGTTCGCGGCTCAGCCCCGTAAACGGCTCGGACTGCCCGCTGCCCGTCGAGCGTCTGCTGCGCCTCTCCCGTCTGGCCAGCGCCTCGCCTTCGATGATCCTTACAAGCTCCTTGTATTCCTTGTAAATCTCCTTAAACGGCTCGATGCCGAAACGGTTTTTGCCGAAGCTCAAAAACGCGGGCGACGTGACAAGCTTGTCCAGCCGCACGCCGGGGTACGCCTGCCTGAAATCCGCAATGTCGTCGTCAACGTCCATAGGGGTTTCGATGGTTTCGCCGTCAGCGGCCGTTTCAATGACGGTATCCGCCGCGGTTTCATCACATTTGTTCATGGTATCTCTCCTTTTTTGTATTAAGCATCCTTGCGTATAAAACATACCACAGCTATAAGCGACATAGACGGACATCTTTAACGCCTGCGCACAAAAACGGCGTGCCGGGGCGTCACGCCCTACTTGACGTTTTTTATATTTGGGTGTATACTGTGTCGTGGGGGAATCGCCATGGAAAATTTGTTTCAGGTGCGGCTGACGGATATTATCAGGGAGTTCAACCTCTCGATAGCATACGCGCCGGAAAACCTTGACGAGATCATAGTGGTATCGGACAATGTAAACCGCCCGGGCTTGCAGCTCGCGGGCTTCTTTGACTACTTCGACGCGAGCCGCATACAGGTCATGGGCAAGGTCGAGATGACCTTTATCAGCCGCTTCAAGCCGGAGCAGCGCTACAAGGCGCTCGAAAAGCTGATGAGCAAGCATATCCCCTGCGTAATAGTGTCGGGCGGCTACGCGCCGTACCCCGAGCTGCTCACGCTCGCGGAGAAATATAGGATACCGCTGCTGCGAACCAACGATACGACGTCGCGCCTGATAAGCGCGCTCATCGCGTCGCTGAACATCGCTCTCGCGCCCCGTATCACAAGGCACGGCGTCTTGGTCGAGGTTTACGGCGAGGGTATACTTCTGCTGGGCGAGAGCGGCGTGGGCAAATCCGAAACGGCGCTGGAGCTGGTCAAGCGCGGGCACAGGCTTATCGCCGACGACGCCGTCGAGATAAAAAAGGTGTCGGCGAAAACGCTGGTAGGCTCCGCGCCCGAGCTTATAAGGCACTATATAGAGCTGAGGGGCATCGGCGTCGTCGATGTGCGCCGGATCTTCGGCATGGGCGCCGTCAAGCCGACGGAGAAGGTCGATCTCGTGATAAACATCGAGCCGTGGCAGGATAACAGCGCCTATGACAGGCTGGGGCTTGACGACCAGTTTATCGACATCCTCGACGTGCGCATACCGCTCTTGGTCGTGCCGGTCAAGCCGGGCAGAAACCTAGCGGTAATAATAGAGGTCGCGGCGATGAACAACCGCCATAAAAAGCTGGGCTACAACGCCGCGCAGGATTTTGCCAGCAGAATAAACTCATACTTCGAGAAAATCACCGAGGAGAACAAAGACAATTAGGAGTGTTGTATAACATGAGATATAATTTTACCGTGTTAATCGAACAGGGGGAAGACGGCGCTTATATTGCGACAGTGCCCTCATTAAAAAGCTGCTACACGCAGGCCGATACGATACCTGTGTTACTGGAAAAAATTCATGAGGTTATAGAATTGTGCCTTGAAATAGAAGACGATGTTCCGGTCTCCGCAAAATTTATAGGCGTTCAGCAGATAGAGATTGCAGTATGAGCAAACTAAAAATAATATCAAGCGCCGACATGTGTAAGCTGTTGGAAAATGACGGATTTGCCGCCATAAGGCAAAAAGGAAGCCATCGTTTTTACCGGCACGCCGACGGGCGTACCACAGTTGTCCCAATGCACGCGGTGGATTTAGATAGGTCATTGATACGTAAGATTCTGAAAGATATAGATATGTCAATAGACAACTATAACAGCAGAATCTAAAAATAAGTAAGCTGCCGGAGAGTGAAAAATTGAAAAAGAAAATAATTGCCGGCATATTATCTGCTGTAATATTAATTGCGGTTTGTTGCGGAATCTACTCTGTTTCCGGCAGCTCGGCCCGTACAAAAAATTTGCTCGCTTATTTGGAAAGCAAAGGATATTCAGCCTCTGAAATAAGAGATATTTCAGTAAAGCACTCATTCGCCGGTTTATTCCTGGGCTATGCCGAATGGACGGGGTATGTAGAATTTGAAAACGAAGCCGGCATACAATATCATTATGGCTTCACAAACGGAATATCTCAGGGGGGCTTTTCCGGCGATTTGGAAGTTTACGGCAAGCTGGAGAAAGAAGAACTGCTCGAAATACTAAAGCATCTGGAGCGATAGCCCCATAATATAAGCAAACCGCGGCGCGCCGGATATAGAAATTTTATATTTAGTGAGGATAGATTGCCGGTGAAAGAACCAATTCACGGAAAAAAAGTCGTTCTAAGAGCTTTATGCGACGGGGACGCGGCATTTTTTGCCCGCTGGTATAATGAGTCAAAGGTTATGTTTCAATGCGGATTCCATGAACCGACAACCTTTGAATATGAACTGAAGAAAATACAGCGTCCGGAAACAGCCGAAGAAGAATGGTACGCAATTACTGATATTTCCGGCCGGATTGTCGGTGAAACCGGATTTCTCCGTATGTGGCGCCATTGGCATTGTACGGACATGTCGATGATTATTCCCAATCCTGACGATCAAGGCAAAGGATATGGCATTGAAGCGGGGCGGCTGATGTTAGACAGAGCTTTCCGTTATCACAGCATGAACCGTGTATCAATCGGCGTTGTCGCGTTGAATACACAAGCCATGAAGTATTGGGAACGGCTTGGATTCAAGAAAGAGGGTATTCAAGAGCAGGGATACTTCCATAACGGGAAGTTCAGCGATTTCATTATGATGCGAATATTAAGAAGCGAGTATAATCTCACCGTATAAGTACCTTAATTATCATTTGCAAACATATTATAGAGGAGGCTTATTATGTACATCGGAGTTGACATCGGCGGAACAAATCTGGTGGCGGGTCTGGTAAACGACGACTGCCAAATAATCGAAAAGCTGAAAACCCCCACAAAGCCCCAGCGCGGCGCTGAGGAAGTCCTGGCGGACGTCGCGCGGCTGTGCCATGAGCTGGCGGCAAAGGCCGGGATCGGCATGGACGAGGTCAAGTGGGTCGGGGTCGGTTCCCCGGGCTCCATCGACGCCGAAAACGGCGTGTTCGTATTTGCCGGAAACCTCCCGTTCCGCAACACACCCGTCGTTAAAATCCTCGGCGAGAGCATCGGCCGCCCCATCTATGTCGGCAACGACGCCAACGCCGCGGCGCTGGGCGAGGTTTACGCCGGCGCGGCAAAGGACTGCGATTCCGCGCTGCTGTTCACGCTGGGGACGGGGCTTGGCGGCGGCATCGTCATAAACCGCAGAATATACTCGGGATTCAACGGCGACGGCGGCGAGGTCGGGCATATGGTCGTCGAGGTTGACGGCTGCCCCTGCACCTGCGGCCGTAACGGCTGCTGGGAGGCTTACAGCTCCGCGACCGGACTTATCCGCATGACCAGAGAGGCCATGGAGTCCGACAAAAAGAGCCTTTTATACGCGGCCGCCGCCGAGGAGGGCAAGGTCAGCGCGCGGACGGCGTTCGTCGCGGCCCGCAAGGGCGACCCGAGCGCGCGCGCCGTTGTTGACAAGTATATAAAATATCTCGCCGCGGGGCTGGCGAACATGATAAACGTGTTCCAGCCGGAGATGGTTTGCATCGGCGGCGGCGTCTGCAACGAGGGCGACTATCTCATGCTCCCGCTCATCGAGCAGACTCGGAAGGAGCAGTTCAAGGGTTCCCCCAAGCAGACGCTCATCCGCGTCGCGGAGCTGGGCAACGACGCGGGCGTCATCGGCGCCGCCATGCTGGGCAAGCAGAGCTGCTGACATTAATTTTCTTTGGAGGCTCTATGACATCTTTCGCCGACGAAATACGCGCCGTTTTCCCCGATACGGATATACGCGAGCGCGTCGATATGCGCGACTACACGTCGTTTCGTATCGGCGGGCGCGCCGACCTTATGGTGTCGCCGCGCGATACGGACGAGCTTTGCCTCGTCTGGAAGCGCGCCCACGAAACGGGACAGCCGGTATATCTGCTGGGCAACGGCTCCAACATCCTCGTCTCCGACGCGGGGCTAAGGGGCACGGTCATCAGGCTTACCGGCCTGAACGGCGTGACGGCTGACGGCGATACGGTAACGGCGCAGTGCGGCGCGCGGCTGTCCAAAATGGCGGTCGTCGCGTGCAACGCCGAGCTGAAGGGTCTGGCGTTCGCGCACGGCATCCCCGGCACCGTCGGCGGCGCTTTATACATGAACGCGGGCGCGTACGGCGGCCAGATGAGCGACGTCATCGCCCGCACGGTGTTTCTCGGCAGTGACGGCGAACGGCGCGAGCTTAACGGGGCGGAGCATAATTTCGGATACCGCCGCGGCTATTTCACCGACGCCGCCGACTGTCTTATACTGGAAACAAGCGCGGTCCTGAAATACGGCCACTCTCTGGACATAAGGCGCGATATGGACGATTACGCCGAGCGCCGCCGCGCGAGACAGCCGATGTCCCAGCCCAGCGCGGGCAGCGTGTTCAAGCGTCCCGAGGGCCATTTTGCCGGCGGGCTTATCGAGCAGTGCGGGCTTAAAGGTCTGGCCGTCGGCGGCGCCAAGGTGTCGGAGAAGCACGCGGGGTTCATAGTCAATACCGGCGGCGCTAAATGCGCCGACGTGTTAAAGCTTATCGAGATTATACAAAAAACGGTGCTGGCGAAAACGGGAGTGGAGCTAAAACCGGAAATTAAGGTGATAGGATAAATGACGTTAAAATTTCTTACATTTGGATTCAAGTACGGTATGCCAAAAGAAACCGACATGATGTTCGACGTCAGGTTCCTGACAAACCCGTTCTATGTGGACGGGCTGCGGGAACAGACGGGTCTGGACGCGCCGGTCAGCGATTATGTGTTCAGCTTTGAAAACAGCCGCGAATTTTTCGAGCGGCTCTGCGGTTTTTTAGATTTCGTGATCCCGCAGTTTCAGCGCGACGGCCGCGAAAAGCTGACCATAGCCATAGGCTGCACCGGCGGCCGCCACCGTTCGGTGGCCGTCGCCGAGCGTTTGGCGAGGCATTTTAAGGCCGAGGCCGGGCATAGAGATATTACGGAGGCGAATTGATTATGACAAATACCCCGGGTTATATCAGGGAATCACATCTCATGGGACCGCGGATAGTCGCCATCGGCGGCGGCACCGGACTCTCCACAATGCTGCGCGGGCTGAAGGAGGTGTCGGCCAACATAACGGCGATCGTCGCCGTAAGCGACGACGGCGGCAGCTCCGGCTACCTGCGCCATGACCGCAGTATGCCCCCGCCCGGCGACATACGCAACTGCATGATGGCGCTGGCGAACACCGAGCCGCTGATGGAACAGCTGATGAATTACCGCTTCGAGGGCGGCGCGTTCGGCGGCCACAGCTTCGGGAACCTCCTGCTGGCGGCGCTGAACGACATCAGCCCCACGTTCGACCAAGCCGTGGAGCGTATGCACGACGTGCTGGCGGTCACGGGGCGCGTCATGCCCGTCACCACCTCGGACGTGTATCTCGAGGCCGAATTTGAAAACGGCGCCAAGGTGCTGGGCGAATCCAAAATTTTCAACTTCAAAAAGGCGCAGGACTGCCGCATCCGCTGCGTGCGGCTTGTGCCGCAAAGCCCGCCCGCGCTGCCCAGCGCGCTGAAGGCCATACGCGAGGCGGAGTATATCGTCCTCGGGCCGGGAAGCATTTACACCAGCGTTATCCCCAATCTGCTGGTTGACGGCGTCGTTGACGCCATAATGGACGCCGACGCGCTGAAGGTCTATGTCTGCAACGTTATGACGCAGGAGGGCGAGAGCGAGGGCTATACGGCCCACGACCATGTGCATGAGCTTATAGCGCACTCCCGCGAGGGGCTTTTCCAATACTGTCTGGTCAACAACGCGCCGGTCCCGCCCGAGATCCTCGAGCGCTACAGATCCGAACGCGCCGAGTACATAGAGGTCGATGAAACAGCGTTTGAAGGCGGCGCCGTCGAGCTGATCGCCCGCCCGCTTTTCGGCAAGCAGCATAACTACGCCCGCCACAATCCCCGCAGTCTGGCATACGAGCTGCTCAGGCTGATGGTCGATAAAAAGCCGCGCGACGGCGAGCTGGGCTCGCTGGACAACTGTATGCTGAGCTGGCTGGAGGGCAGACTGTAATCATGAGGAAAATCACCGTCGTCCCGCATAATCCCGAATGGGCCGGAGAGTTCGAGCGTATCAAGTCCGAGCTGACGCGCGCGCTCGGCGGTCTGGCGCTTGCCGTCGAGCATGTCGGCAGCACCTCCGTCACCGGATTATACGCAAAGCCGGTCATCGACATTGACATAGTCATTGACAACAATACGTTCCAAGCGGTCGAAAGCCGCTTAAACGGCATAGGCTACAGCCATATCGGCGATTTGGGCATACATGGCCGCGAGGCGTTCGGCTACGAAAACAAACCCCATTTAATGGAGCATCACCTATACGTCTGCGAAAAGGACGCCGACGAATTAACGCGCCATTTGGCTCTGCGCGATTTTCTCAGGGTCAGCGAAGAGTACCGTGATAAATACAGCCGCGTTAAACTGGAAATGGCTGAAAAATTCCCGCATAATATCGACGCCTACATCGACGGCAAGCAGCCCCTGATATTGGAGATTTACGCAAAGCGCGGACTGGACATAACATATAAGGACAGCTGTTGACAGGGATATGCAGGGGTCGCACACTGGGCGCCCCGCGAAACTCCCAGAGGTGATACCATGTCGTTTTCGTCCGATTGCAAAACCGAGATGTGCAAAACGCCCGTCCGCCGCGAGTGCTGCGCGCGCGCGGAGCTTTACGGGTGCTTTTTGCTGGGGCTGAGATTCACCCCCGACGAGGTGGCGCTTATAACCGGCCACGAGAGCTTCCCCGCCAGAGTGCGCGGGCTTTTGGAGTTCGCGTTCGGGCGCGGGCCGGAATTGCGCGGTCAGGTCGGCAAAATCCTGATAAGCGTGCCGTACCCGTCGGAGCTGGCCGCCGCGTTCGGGCACGACAAATCGCTCAGGATCTCCGTCCAGCTTAACCGCGCGGTCATCGAGGACGAATGCTGCCAAATATCGTTCATACGCGGGGTGTTTTTGGCGGGCGGCTTCGTGTCAAACCCCGCGAAAAAATATCATCTCGAGATAATAACGCCGCATGTCACGCTCTCGCGCCAGATCGACACACTGCTGCGCGAAATGGAGCTGCCCCCCAAAACCACAAGCCGCTCGGGACATCAGGTGCTATACTACAAGGACTCCGGCTATATCGAGGATTTCCTCACGCTGTGCGGAGCGCCTGTATGCACAATGGCAATTATGGAGGCGAAGGTTGAAAAGGACGTGCGCAACAACATAAACCGTATAGTAAACTGCGAAACCGCGAATCTTGGCAAGACTCTGGATACAAGCGCCGCGCAGTGCGGCGCCATAAGACGGCTTAAAGCGTCGCAAAAATGGGACGGGCTGCCCGAGCCGCTCCGGCAGACGGCGCGGTTAAGGCTGGAGTACCCCGAGGATACGCTCTCCGAGCTTGCCGAACGCGCGGGCGTCGGCAAATCGGGCGTAAATCACAGACTGAGAAAGCTGATGGAAATGGGCGATCAAGCGTAGCGCGCGATCCCTCAATCGCGCCGGAAAGGGAGCTTATGTCTGATTTTGTTCATCTGCACCTGCATACCGAATACAGCCTGCTTGACGGCGCGTGCCGCATAAACAGGCTCTTCGACCGCGTTAAGGAGCTGGGGCAGTCCGCCGCCGCGATAACCGACCACGGCGTTATGTACGGCGTCATAGATTTCTACAAGGCGGCAAAGGCTGCCGGCGTCAAGCCCATCATCGGCTGCGAGGTATACGTGGCAAAGCGCTCGCGCTTTGACAAGACCCACGAGCTTGACAGCGAGCGCTATCATCTGGTGCTGCTGTGCGAGAACAACACAGGGTATCAAAACCTGCTGAAGCTCGTTTCGCTCGCGTTTATCGACGGCTTTTACGTCAAGCCGCGCGTTGACAGGGAGCTTCTGGAAAAACACCATGAGGGGCTTATCGCCCTCTCGGCGTGTACCGCCGGCGAGATACCAAAGGCGATACTCGCGCGCGATTACAGCCGCGCCAAAGAAACCGCGCTGTATTACTCAAATCTGTTCGGCAAAGACAATTTCTTTCTCGAGCTTCAGGACCACGGCACGCCCGAAAACGCCGAGATAAACGCGGGCATCCTGCGTCTGGCGAAGGAGCTGAACCTCCCGCTGGCCGCCACCAACGACTGCCACTATATCTCCGAGGACGACGCCGAGGCGCAGGACGTGCTTATGTGCATCCAGACCGGCAAAACCGTCGAGGACGCCGACAGAATGAGCTACGAGGGCCTGGGCCTGCATATCAAGTCCTGCGACGAGATGCTTGCCATGTTCCCCAAACACCCCGAGGCCATCACGAATACCGCGCTTATCGCCGAGCGCTGCAACGTCGAAATAGAGTTCGGCAAACAGCGGCTGCCGCGCTTCAAGCTGCCCAAGGGCAAAAAAAGCGCCGAAAGCTATCTGCGCGAGCTGTGCGACAAAGGCTTTGAAAAACGCTACTGCGGGCAGTGTCCGCCGGATTCCATGCCCGAACACAGGGAGCGCCTTAACTTCGAGCTGGATATGATAATCCGCATGGGCTATGTGGACTATTTCCTCATCGTCCACGACTTTATCGCGTTCGCCAGAAGCAGCGGCATCCCCGTCGGCCCGGGACGCGGCTCGGCGGCGGGCAGCATGGTGTCGTACTGCCTCGAGATAACCGACGTCGATCCCATGCGTTACGCGCTGTACTTCGAGCGGTTCCTCAACCCCGAGCGCGTCAGTATGCCTGATATAGACATCGACTTCTGCGTCAACCGCCGTCAGGAGGTCATCAACTACGTCATCGGCAAATACGGCGCGGACAGAGTCGCGCAGATCGTCACGTTCGGCACCATGGCGGCGCGCGCCGCCGTGCGCGACGTGGCGAGAGCGCTCAATTACCCGTACGCCGAGGCCGACATCATCGCCAAGCTGATACCGTTCGCCGTGAACATGACGCTGGACAACGCCCTCAGAGTATCCCCCAGGCTGCGCGAATACTACGACGGCGACGAGCGCGTCAAGCGCCTCATAGACATGGCGCGCCGGCTCGAGGGTATGCCGCGCCACGCCTCCACACACGCCGCCGGCGTGCTGGTCACGGCCGAGCCGGTCAGCGAATATGTCCCGCTGGCGCGCAACGACGAGGCCATAGTCACCCAGTTCCCCATGAACACGCTGGAAGAGCTGGGCCTCTTGAAAATGGACTTCCTCGGCCTGCGAAACCTGACGATTCTATATAACGCGGTGGAGCTGATAAAATCCAAAAAGCCCGGGTTCACTCTGGAAAACATCCCCGACGACGACAAAGACGTGTTCGACATGCTGTCGCGCGGCGAAACGGCGGGCGTGTTCCAGCTGGAAAGCTCGGGCATGACCGGCGTGTGCGTCGGGCTGAAGCCCCATTCCATCGAGGACATCACCGCCACCGTCGCCCTCTACCGCCCCGGCCCCATGGACTCCATCCCGCGCTTTATTGAGAGCAAGCACAACCTGAACAAAGTCACCTACAAGCACCCCCTGCTAAAGGATATGCTGGAGGTCACCTACGGCTGTATCGTCTATCAGGAGCAGGTGCTTGAGATCCTGCGCCGTTTGGGCGGCTTCTCACTGGGCCACGCGGATCTGGTGCGCCGCGCGATGTCCAAGAAAAAGCTGAAGGAGCTGGCGCGCGAGCGCGACGCGTTCATCACCGGCGCGGTGTCAAACGGCGTGGACGAGCCGACCGCGCGCTCGATTTTCGACGAGATACTCGACTTCGCCAACTACGCGTTCAACAAGGCTCACGCCGTAAGCTACGCCGTCATCGCCTATCAGACCGCCTATATGAAATACCATTTCCCCAAGGAATACATGGCCGCGCTGCTCACATCTGTTCTCGACTGGCAGGGCAAGGTGGCGGAATACGTCGCGGCGACGCGCGAGATGGGCATAAGCGTTCTCCCGCCCGATATAAACCGCTCGGCGGCGGTATTCTCCGCCGGCGACGACGGCATCCGCTTCGGGCTGGTGGCGGTAAAAAACGTCGGCGCGGGCTTCGTAAGCGCGCTTATAAACGAGCGCGCCGCCGCCGGCGATTTCACGGGCCTGCGCTCGTTCTGCGAGCGTATGCTGAAATACGACCTGAACAAGCGCGCGCTTGAAAACCTTATCATGTCCGGCGCCATGGACAGCTTCGGCCGAAGAAGCCAGCTGCTGGAAATCTACGAGGCTGAGCTGGAGTCCGCGTCGCACGAGCGCAAAAGCGTCACCGAAGGCCAGATCGGATTTTTCACCTCGGAGGAGGCGCCGGAGGCTACTCTGCCCGATATTCCCGAGCTGGACATTAAAAAGCGGCTCAGCCAGGAGAAAGAAACCTGCGGCATGTATTTCTCGGGCCATCCCATGGACGAATTTAAGGACGCGCTGGCCGGCGCGGGCACAACTCAAATATCCAAGCTGCTCGGGGAGGATTCGGAGTTTGAGGACAACCAGACCGTCACCGTCGCCGGAATGATCTCGCATGTGTCCACCAAGACCGCGCGCAACAACTCGCTCATGTCCTATGTAACGCTCGAGGACGCGACGGCGGCGATAGAGCTGCTGGTATTCTCAAATGTCATACGCCGCTCGGGCGAGTATCTGAAAAGCGGCGAGGTCGTACAGGTAAAGGGCAAGTATTCCACCCGCGAGGACAAAGACCCCCAAATCCTCGCCGACGAGATAACGCCGCTCTCCCACGTTGTAGGGCGCGCCGCCCCCGCCGCCGCCGCCGCGCGCGAACACCTGTATATCCGCGTGCCGGACGGCACGGAGCGCGTCAAGGCGATGCTGGGCTTCTTCCCCGGCTCGACGCCCGTAACGATAGTATCACAAAAGACAAACAAGCGCATCGGCGGCAAATGCACCCCCGACGAACGCCTGCTTACCCGCCTGCGCGCCCTCCTCGGCCCCGAAAACGTAAAGATAATTAACAATGATCAATGAACAATTAACAATCAAGTACGCGTCCCCCCGTTGTTATCTGTTAACTGTTAACTGTTAACTGTACTCTGTCGTCACGTCCTGTTGCGTATACAGATAAAAACTATGCCGTTCGTCCAGCATCAGCAGAAAGACGTCCTCCGCCCGCTTTATGCCCCTGTTCGCCAGCTCATTCATGATATACTCCTCGGTAACGCCCATAAAAGCTATGTTGTTTTTAAGGACACGCCCGTCATTTATTATGATAACAGGCAGCGTCGCCTCCCGCTGCACGACCGACAGCATCCCCCCGCGCTCCAAAACGGCAAACTTCACACTGTTTATATCGGTAATATCCTTCTGCCTCAGCGACTCGACCAGCTCGTCAATGGTCAGCCTGTTGCGCTTCATCGCCTGCTTGATTATCATGCCGTTATTAATAATAAGGCTCGGCTTCCCGCCGAACAGATCGCGCAGCTTAACGCTCTTCAGCGCCAGCGCCGACATAATTATCTCCATGAACAGTATAACAAATATCGCGCCTATGGAATGATACAGGGGTATACTCTCCTGTGTCATCGGCAGCGCGGCCAGCTCCGACATCATTATCATTGCGACCAGCTCGCTTGTCTCAAGCTGCCCCAGCTGGCGCTTCCCCATCAGCCGCATGGCGACCACGACCAGCGAGAACATAACAAACGTCTTATATATTATAGCGAGCATAAAAAAACCACCTCGCGGCTAGTATTGCCCGAGGCGGCCTTTTTATGTTTACAGCACATTCCGTCAAAGCCGAATCAATACTTTTTCAGTATATCGTGGCGCCCCACATCAAGAAGAATAATAATTTTATCGCCTTCATAATACCAAATAATGCGAATATTCATGTTAACACTGCACTCAAAAAGATCAGCCGTTCCCTGAATCCGTTTTGCCCGCAGTGACGGGTGCATGGGATTTTCGGCAAGCAACCCGAGTTTTTTCATTATTTGCTTTTTCTCATTATCGGTCAACGCCTTATAATGCTTTTGAAACCGGTCGGTAAAAGTAAGCTGATACGCCATCAATTCCCCTCCAGCTCGGCAAACAGCAAGTCAATATTACTAAAAACAGGCTTTTCCCCCGAAGCTATCTTCGATTTTGCCGTCTCTATCTCACCTCTCAGCTCGTCAAGATATTTTTTAGGATACACCGTTACCGGCATTATAGTAATAACGCCGTTATCTTCCGCTATTTCCAGCTTATCGCCCTCGCTCAGCCCCAATTTTGAAACAATTTTCTTCGGAATGGTGATCTGCGATTTCTGCCTTAATTCCGCCAGCATAAAGACTCCCTCTCTTAAAGTCACAAATTCTTACTTTCCTATTATAAGTATATATGACTATTACTCAAAAGTCAACAGCAATTTCTGCGGGCACTCCAGCTCACACCCCTCGCAATTCGGCTTCCTGGCAAAGCAGACGGCCCGCCCGTGCGCCACAAGCCCGTGGCAGAACCCGACCTGCCTGTCCGGCGGCACAACCGCCTTCAGCGCCAGCTCGACCTTATACGGGTCCTTGGTATCGCACAGCCCCAGCCGGTTCGAAAGCCTTATGCAATGCGTGTCGGCGATAATCGCCGGAGCGCCGTATATCTCGCCGAGAATCAGATTCGCCGTCTTGCGCCCCACCCCCGGCAGCCTCAGCAGCTCGTCCATGTTATCCGGCACGCGCCCGCCGTGTACCAGTATCAGCCGCTCCGCGCACACCTTGATGTCATGCGCCTTCTGCCTGTAAAAGCCGCACGAACGGACAATCTCCTCCAGCCGCCCTATGCCGGCCGCCGCCAGCGCCTCCAGCGTAGGAAACTCCCCGAACAGCACGGGCGTCACCGTGTTAACGCGCGCGTCGGTACACTGCGCGGCAAGCCGCGTGGCAAACAGCAGCTTATAGCCCGCGTCGAAATCCAGCGCGCAGCTCGCGCGGGGATAAAGCTCCGCAAGTTTGTTAATAATATCCTCTATCACCTGAAACACCTCTCTATATTGATATTATATCACGTCGTGCCGCCGCCGCGCAATCCCCCGCAGGAACGCCCCCACGACTGACACATGAAAAGATAAATCTCAAGGAAAAACACCCGCCGACTGCGGTCGGCACCCTCTTTTCCGAAAGAGGGCAGGGATTTGGATGCGCAAAAGCCTATCTTTGCCCTCTTTTGTAAAGAGGGTGGCCCCGCAGGGCCGGGTGTTTTATCCCCGCGAGGCCGTTTTATTTTTTCATGCGTCAGCCCCGCAGGAACACCCCCGTAGGGCGCGATGTCCTCATCGCGCCGCCCCCCCACCGCTCCGGTCGTCCGGCGCCAACAACCATAATATAACAAACGGAGGCTATATGAAAATTTTTATCTGCGCGCTGTTTATCACCGCCGTCACCGCGACGGCCGCCTTCTCCCTCACCGACATCTACGCAACCCCTGCGGATTTCGAGTCCGCCCTGCGCTTCGACGGCTTGGAAAAACAGGCCGCCGCATACGCCGGCAGACTCGGCGACCCCGCCGTGCTGCAAAGCGCGGCGGACCTCTTCGAAAGCTGCAACGCCGAGCTGGACAAGCTGTACGCCTACAGCTACCTCTCCTACGCGGACAACACGCTCGACAGCCGCGCAAGCGAACAACTCAGCGCCATGCGCGCCGCCGCCGAATATGTCGATCGCGCCCTTATGCCGCTTAGAACGGAGCTGGCCGCACTGAAGGGCGTGGAGCTTCCCGACGGCGGCGCCATGCGCGAGCTTGCGCCGGCGCTCAGATTCCCGCAGGAAATAGCCTCGATCGTCCTCAACGCCGACTTCAACGCAAAGCCCGTCACCCGCCCCGACGGCACGCCGTCAAGCGCCGACTATTCCGAGCTTGCCCGCGCCCTGACCGGCACCGACAGAGATTACCGCAAGGCCGTATACGAGGCGTATTATTCCACGCTCAGAACACACCGCAACACGCTCTCGGCGGCGATGGACGCCCATGTGGGCGGACGCCTGCGTCAGGCCCGCCTCAGCGACCCCCGCTCAACCTACGAGAACCAGATATTTACTCTCCGTTATCAAATGCCGCCGCTCACGGGCGATATATTAATAAAAGCCGTATATAATACTCTGAGTATATACCGTCGCGGCGGCGAGCTTCAGGCCGCGCGGCTGGGAGTGGAGCGCTACGCCCCATACGACGTCGAGCCCGCCGCCGGCTCCGAGGAGGGCCGCTACAGCTATGACGGGGCGCGCGAACTGGTGCTGTCCGCGCTAAAGCCTCTGGGCCGCGAATACATCTCCGCCGCCGAGCGCGTTCTATACTCCGGCCACGTAAACGTCCACCCCAAGCCCGGCAAGCAGTCCGGCGCGTTCTGCGTGTCGCCCGGAAGCGGCATCGACCCGTATATCCACATGAACTTCGACGGCTCGTTTAACAGCGTAAGCACGCTGGCGCACGAGCTGGGCCACGCCGTGCATTTCATCCTCTCCGCCGGTCAGGAGCCGCGCCACCGCGACCCCTCGCTGACGGCGGCCGAAACCGCCGCGATCACCAACGAAATCCTCCTCGCCAAATATATGCTGAAGGAGGCCAGCGATTTCTCCGAGCTGCACTCCGCCGCGTCCGTCTACGCCGAGCTGATAAGCTCCACATTTTACAACCAGACGCGGCTGTTCGCCTTCGAGCGCGCCGTCTACAGCCACATCCAAAACGGCGGCGCGCTGACCGCGGACAAGGCCGACGAGCTATGGTTCTCTATAAGCGAGCCGTTCCGCGGCGGCCATGCCGACATCCCCGACGACGCGCGCGGCTCATGGTCGGCGGTGCCGCATCTTTACCGCGACTTTTACGTGGCGAACTACGCGTTCAGCGCGGCCGCCGCCGAAACCCTCGCCGAAAACATCCTGAACGGCAAAACGCGGGAATATCTCAGCTTCCTGTCGCTGGGCGGCTCAAAGCCCGCCTACGGCGCCTTTTTGGATCTCGGTATTGATTTCCTCGACAAAAAGGTTTATAATGATATAGTAGACCGCTTCGGCCTGCTGTACGACATAATGGGCCGGACAATGGAAACAGAACACGGAAAGAGGGAATTGAATGCAGCGTGAAATAATGGACTTAATAATGTCCGCCGACCCCGAGGTCGGCAAAATGATCAGGCGGGAGTTCGAGCGCCAGCGCGGCTCGCTCGAGCTTATAGCCTCCGAAAACTTTACGTCGCCCGCGGTCATGGCGGCGATGGGCTCCGTGCTGACTAATAAATACGCCGAGGGCCTGCCCGGCAAACGCTACTACGGCGGCTGCGAATATGTGGACGAGGCGGAGGACGCCGCCCGCGAACGCGCCTGCGCGCTGTTCGGCGCCGAACACGCCAACGTCCAGCCCCACAGCGGCGCGAACGCGAACAACGCCGTTTACTACGCGTTCTGCAAGCCCGGAGATACAATACTGGCGATGAACCTCTCGCACGGCGGCCACCTCTCGCACGGCAGCCCCGTCAACATCTCCGGCAAATATTACAACATCGTGCCCTACGGCGTGGACGAAAAAACCCAGCGCATAGACATGGCCGACGTGCGCAGGCTGGCGCTCGGGCATAAGCCCCGCATGATACTGGCGGGCTATTCGGCCTACCCGCGCATAATCGACTTCAAGGCTTTCGCCGAGATCGCCAAGGAATCCGGCGCCCTGCTGTTCGTCGATATGGCGCATTTCGCGGGCCTTGTCGCGGCCGGCCTGCACCCCAACCCCGTGGAGTACGCCGACGTCGTAACGGCCACCACGCACAAAACGCTGCGCGGTCCGCGCGGCGGCCTGATTCTCTGCAAATCCGCATACGCGAAGGACATAGACAAAGCCGTGTTCCCGGGCACACAGGGCGGCCCGCTTATGCACGTCATCGCGGCAAAGGCCGTGGCGTTCGGCGAGGCGATGAAGCCCGAGTTCGCCGAATACCAAAAGCGCGTGCTGGCAAACGCCAAGGCGCTCAGCGCGGCGCTCACCGCCAAGGGCTTCAACCTCATCTCCGGCGGCACCGACAACCACCTCATGCTGGTCGATCTGCGCAGCTTCAGCGTAACCGGCAAGGACCTGCAGATAAACCTCGACAGCGTCGGCATAACGCTGAACAAAAACGCGTTCCCCGGCGATACATACAGCCCCTTTATCACCGGCGGCGTCAGAATAGGCACCCCCGCCGTCACCACCCGCGGCCTCACCGAAGCCGACATGGCCGAGATCGCCGAGCTTATCTACCTCGCGGTCACTGACTTTGCCGGCCAAAGCGCGAATATACGCGCGCGCGTCGCGGCCCTGTGCGAAAAGTACCCCCTGTATGCGTGAGCCGCTGGCCGAAAGACTGCGCCCCTCAACTCTTGACGACGTCGTCGGTCAGGAGCATATCCTGGGCAAAACGGGCGTCCTGCGGCGCATCGTTCAGTCGGGGCTCTTGCCCAACCTGATATTCTACGGCCCCTCCGGCACCGGCAAATCCACGGTGTCATCCATTCTCGCGCGCGAAACGGGCCGCAGGCTGTGCAAGCTCAACGCCACAACCTCCGGCCTCTCCGACGTCAAGGAGATAATAGAGAGCCTCGACACCATGCTCGCCCCCAACGGCGTCCTGCTCTATCTCGACGAGATCCAGTATTTCAACAAAAAACAGCAGCAATCCCTGCTCGAGTACATGGAAAACGGCAAGATAACGCTCATCGCCTCGACGACCGAAAACCCCTACTTCGCCATATACAACGCCATCCTCTCCCGCGCGACGGTGTTCGAGTTCAAGCCGCTGGAGCCGAAGGACGTCATCATCGCGCTGAAGCGCGCCGTCACACTGCTGGACGCGGAGGTTGACTGCCCGCCCGAGGTGCTGGAGCATATCGCCGTATCCTGCGGCGGCGACGTCCGCAAAGCGCTGACCGCGCTGGAGCTGCTGGAGGCCGCCGCCGCCCGCGAGGACGGCATAGCGGTGTTTACGCTGGAGGACGCAAAGCAGGTGACCCAGCGCTCCGCCATGCGCTTCGACCGCGACGGCGACAGCCACTACGACGTGATGTCGGCGTTCCAGAAATCCATGCGCGGCTCCGACCCCGACGCCGCCATCCACTATCTGGCGCGGCTGCTGGCCGGCGGCGATATAGCTTCCGCGTGCCGCCGCCTGCTGGTCACGGTCAGCGAGGACGTGGGGCTTGCGTACCCCCAATGCGTGACAATCGTCAAGGCGTGCGTTGACGCCGCCGTCCAGCTCGGTATGCCCGAGGCGATGATGCCGCTGTCCCAGGCGGTGATACTCGTCGCCACCGCGCCTAAGTCCAACACCGCGTCGGGCGCGGTCGGCGCCGCGCTGGCGGACATCCACGCTGGCAAAGGCGGCGAGGTCCCGTCGCACCTGCGGAGCAGCGCCTATAAGGGCGCCGAAAAGCTCGGGCACGGCGAGGGCTACAAATACGCGCACAGCTTCGAGAACAATTACGTCAGCCAGCAATATCTGCCCGACGCGCTGAAAAATGTCAAATACTACAAATTCGGCGCAAACAAAGTCGAACAGACCGCAAAAAAATACTGGGACGAAATAAAAGGAAACAAATAGCGCCAACCCGTCGCCACAGAAAATTTATATTTGCGTGCGGAACGGACTGTAGGGGCGATTTCTAATCGCCCGCGAATTTCAACCAACGTTTGCGTAGTTGGATGTCGTAACGCCTAATATGAAGCTAATAAGCATTTTCTACATTAATCAACATCGGACATCAACCCTTAACAACACCCATCCTATAACTTATAATAAACCTTTCCCATGTATAAATCCCCGCGATTCCGCAAAACTAAAAGCCGGCGATAAATTTCGTCTGGCTTTTTTATTTTACGGAGAGGGTGGTTTTTACATTGATTACAATCGGCGTCTGGCAAGGGACAAAGGGCCTGCTCACGCAATCGCTTCTGCGCTTTTTCCCCGAGGGCGGCTACATGCCGCGCCCTCCCGAATGTGACATCTGCGTCTCCGACGGCCCGCTGCCCGACGCGCTTAACCCCTGCCGCTGCCGCATAGCGGTCCTGCCGGGCGACAAAAAGCTCGACTGCCGCTATCTGCAAGCGGGCCGCGTCGTCACCTACGGCCTGTCCGGCAAAAACACCGTAACGCTCTCCAGCATCGACGAAAACAGGCTCTTCCTCGCCCTCCAGCGCGAGATAATCAGCCTCGACGGCCGCCGTATCGAGCAGCAGGAGCTGATCATCCCCGACGCGCAGCTCTCAAACTCAACCCTAGCCGGCGCGACAGCCATGCTCGTCTGTCAACGAGCTGATAGTTACTAGTTAATAGTTACAAGTTACAAGAAGAAACGAAGCCCCCATCCTCTTATAACTTATAACTTATAACTTATAACTTATAACTTATAACTCCCCGTCCCCCGTCCTCTTGTAACTTGTAACTATTAACTAGTAACTAGTAACTTGCAACTGGTTCGGCTGTAGGGGACGACGCCCTCGGCGTCCCGTGACCGACCGCAGTCGGCGGGTGTTTTTCCCCGAACTTTATCCCGTCCCCCGTACCCCGTCATCCTCTTGTAACTTGTAACTTGTATCTTGTATCTTGTAACTAGTAACTAGTAACTTGCAACTGGTTCGGCTGTAGGGGACGACGCCCTCGGCGTCCCGTGGCCGACCGCAGTCGGCGGGTGTTTTCCCCCAAACTTTATCCCGTCCCCCGTACCCCGTCATCCTCTTGTAACTTGTATCTTGTAACTTGTAACTACCGCTCCCCCGTCCTCTTGTAACTCGTAACTATTAACTTGTAACTGTTCTAACCCGAAGGCTTAGTTAATATACTTCATCAAGTCAACAAATGAGGTGGAGTATACGATGGACGACAATATGATAAAGCTGACGGGGATCCCAACCGGACCCCCCGTATTTTCCCACGAATCCCACGGCGTAAAATTTTACCGGCTGGCGCTCGGCGTAAAACGCCTGTCCGGCGCCGAGGACACAATAAACATACAGGCTCAGCAAGCGCTGACCGCCGCGCTCGAACCGGACCTCGACGGCTCACCCCTCAGCGTCGCCGGACACCTGCGGTCATTTAACAACAAAAGCGGCGTCGGCAGCAAGCTCGTCCTATACGTCCTCGCGCGCGAGATTCTCACGGCGGACGCCGCCGAACCCCACATAAACGCGCTGAAGCTGACCGGAACGCTCTGCAAAAACCCCATATACCGCAAAACCCCGCTGGGCCGCGAAATCTGCGACCTGCTCATCGCGGTATCGCGCTATCACGGCCGCTCGGACTACCTGCCGTGCATAGCGTGGGGCACCCACGCCCGCGGCTGCGCCGAGCTGAAAACCGGCGACCGCGTCGCGGTAAAGGGCCGGCTTCAGAGCCGCGAGTACACAAAGCTCGAAAACGGCGCGGGCGCGACAAAAACCGCGTTCGAGGTGTCGGCGTCCGAAATCCTCCCCATCCAGAACGAATAAGAAACAAAAAACTGCGCAAAATACAAAACGTACTAACAAGTAAAGGAGTTGTACGTTTTGGATAGAGTATCTCTTATCCTGGTGATTTTGGGTTCGCTCAACTGGGCTTGCGTAGGTCTGTTCAACTTCAACTTTGTGGACTATACGTTCGGCGCCGGTTCGGCGCTCAGCCGCGTAATCTACACAGTGGTAGGCATTGCCGGAATATGGTGCATATCGTTGCTGTTCCGCGACAGACACAATACGGTTGAGGATATGTGATGATAAAGGCGCGGCGTCTGCCGCGCCTTTCTACATACATCTCAGCGCCGCCCAGCCCTCGCTGTCCAGCCGCTCAACCACCTCAAACCCCGCGCCCCCCAACGCCGCGCCCACCTCGCCCGCGCGCTCCGAGAGTATGCCGGAGGCTATAAGACATCCCGCCGCCGCCGCCCGTAATCTCCGCGCAAGCGGGCATATCAAATCGGCCACCAAATTCGCGCACACAATATCCGCGCTGCCCATGCGCTCCCAAAGCCCCGCGTCCTCCAAAAGATTCCCCCGCTCAACGGTCAGCGCAAGCCCGTTGCGCCCGGCGTTCCGCAGCGCGATGTCACAGGCGTGCCCGTCAATATCCGCCGCGAAGGCGCTGCCCGCGCCCAGCAAAAGCGCTGTGACGGACAGTATGCCGCTGCCGCACCCCAAGTCTATAACCGTGTCGCCCGGCTTCACCAGCCTGTCCAAAAGCTCAAGGCACAGCCGCGTCGTGGCGTGCGTTCCGGTCCCGAAGCTCACGCCCGGGTCGCACCAGAACACCGCCCTGCCCTCGGGGTTGTCCAGCGGCTCCCACTCCGGCTGAATCAAAATCCGCGCGCCGATTTTAATCGGCTTGTAATACCTCTTCCAGTTGTCAATCCAGTCCTCCTCGCAAACCACCGCCCGCGTGAAGTCCAGCCCGTCAAGCCCCTCCGCGCCGCCGTCGCCGTCAACGTAAAAGCTGACGCTCGCGCCGCTCTTCTCCAAAAGCCCTTCGTCGGCAAGCTGCCAAAACGGCTTCTCCCTCTCTATAAAACGCCTGATCTCCTCCGCGTCCTCAATCTCCAGCTGGTCATACCCCAGCGCCGCGAGCCGCGCGCAAACCGCGTCAATCTCATCATGCGTGGTTTTTACAGTAAATTTTGTCCATTTCATATTGACAAACCGCCGTTTTCGTAATAAAGTCTATATACTATGAAAAAAATTATCGCTTTTATGAAACAGCTGAACGAGGACGACGTCGCCGGCGTCTCCGCGCAAACGACGTTCTATCTGATGTTCGCGCTCTTCCCGCTGCTGCTGTTCGTCATCATGCTGCTGGGCTACATGGACATATCCGTCGGCAAAAGCGAGCTGTCGCTCGTCCTCCCCGAGGTTGTCCTCACGCTCATCGAACAGCTGCCCGAACGGTCAAGCCGAACCGTTCTGGTAATCCCGCTTATCGTGGCGACATGGTCGGCCTCAAGCGCCGTATGGGCGCTGATGCGCGGCATACACAAGGCCGTCAACGACGGCAAGCGCCTCAAGCTGAACATCCGCACGCGCGGGCTCGCGCTTGTGTTCACGCTCGGTCTGGCGCTGGCGACAGCCGTCCCCATCGCCATCTCCATCCTCGCCAGAGGCACAATCGTCCATGTCGCGCTCGCGGGCCGCGTCGGCGCCGCGTGCGTTATTTTCCTGTTTATCGCGTCGCTTTACACCTTTACGCCCGGCTGCCGCCACATAAACAGAATCCGCGTCCTCGGCGCGGCGGCCGCCACATTTCTCTGGCTGCTGCTTAACTTCGCGTTCGGAAAATTCTCGGCGCTGTTTTTAAGAATAAACCCGCTCTACAGCGGTGTCAGCGCGTTTTTGTCCGCCGCCGTTTGGATGTACGCCATCAGCTTTATCATCATGCTTTGCGCCGAGTTAAACGTGTTCATGAGCCGCGAGGGCTACTGATACAACCGCATAATACTGCCGTCCAGCTTCAGCAGCATACCCAGCCGCTCCGCCAAAAGATTATAATTGCGGCTCATGGTCAGGCTGTCCGTATCGGGCGGCCTGCGCTTTATAACGCCCTTCCTGCGCGCCTTCAGATACCTGTTTATCGCCTCATACCGCGGCAGCAGCAGATACAGAAAATGCACGTTATAATAATCGCCGTCCGCGCTTATCATATACGGATGCGCGCGCGCGTATGTAAGATGCACGGCGGTTTTCGCGTATCTCCCCTGATACTCGGGGTGCAGGCTGTAAATCTTATTGAAATAATCGCGGTATTCCTCCCACCGCCCCAGCTTGTCCAGCATCTCCAGCTTCAGGGTTATAAGGCAAATATCCCAGCGCATATAGCGTTCGCCTGGGATTTTTCTCTTGTGCGGAGTAATAATATCATACGCGAAATCAACAAAATCAAGCCCGTCCTCATAGATGGGCACAAGACTGTAATACTCCTGCAAAAACTTAGGCGCTTTGTCGAGTATCAGCTTCAGCGCGCTGTATACATCTCCGTAATTCTGCTGCTCAAACAGCCTCCGCAGCGTTTGGGGACCGGCGCTGAAATCGTCCGAATAGCCTGATTTCCAAGCGTCCACAGTGATTTCTCCCCTTTAGCCGCCGTCACGGGGATCCCATATTGCCCCCTCGGTGGCCTCATAATTTTGGATATGCTCCATCAGCACAAACTCAATATAGTTCGTCATCGAGCGATGCGCCCTTGTCGCCAGTATTCCGATTTTGTCAAAAACCTCGTCCTCAAGCCTCAGCGTGAACACCCTTTTTTTGGTCGCCATAATATACCTCACCTATATATACTTTACATCAATACTACCAGTATTTTATATATATGTATACTGTCTTTATGCAGTCAGGTGACATCACTTTTTTCGGGCATAAAATGATCATTTAATCAAAATATCATTCACAGCACCTTCCTCAGATATTGCCCGGTATACGACGCTTTGTTCTTCACGACCTCCTCCGGCGTTCCCTCCGCGACGATCAGCCCGCCCTTTTCGCCGCCCTCCGGCCCCAAGTCAATTATATAGTCGGCGGTTTTGATAACGTCAAGATTATGCTCGATTACCAGCACGGTATTTCCCGATTCCACCAGCTTGTCCAACACCTCTATCAGCTTATGGACGTCGGCGACATGTAGTCCTGTAGTTGGCTCGTCAAGTATATAAATAGTAGACCCCGTGCTGCGCTTTGACAGCTCTGTCGCAAGCTTTACGCGCTGCGCCTCGCCCCCTGAAAGCGTTGTGGAGGACTGTCCCAGCCGCACATAGCCCAGCCCTACGTCGTACAGCGTTTCCAGCTTGCGCTTTATGCGCGGCACGCTGTCGAAGAACGCCAGCGCCTCCTCGCAGGTCATATCCAGAACCTCGTGGATGTTTTTGTCCTTAAAGCGCACTTCAAGCGTTTCGCGGTTGTAGCGCTTGCCCTTGCACACGTCGCACGGGACGTAAATGTCCGGCAGGAAGTGCATCTCTATCTTTATCAAACCGTCGCCGGAGCAGGCTTCGCACCGTCCTCCGCGCACGTTGAACGAGAAGCGGCCCGGCCCGTAGCCGCGCATTTTAGAGTCCAATGTCTGCGCGAAAAGGTCGCGGATTTCGCCGAAAAGCCCCGTGTATGTCGCGGGGTTTGAGCGCGGTGTGCGCCCTATCGGCGACTGGTCGATGTCGATGACCTTGTCCAGATATTCCAGCCCCTCGATCGTGTCAAACGCGCCCGGGCGAGTCCTTGCGCGGCCCAGCTCGCGGGCCAGCGATTTGTGCAGAATCTCGCTGACAAAGCTGGATTTGCCCGAACCGGACACGCCGGTTACGCACACGAATCTGCCCAGCGGCACGGTCACGTCGATGTTTTTGAGGTTGTTTTCTCTGGCGCCGCGGACGACCAGCGTTTTGCCGCTGCCGCCGCGGCGTTTCCGCGGCAGCGGTATCTGCATTTTGCCCGAGAGATACTGGCCCGTAACGCTCTCCGCGCAGCCGCATATGCTCTCGAGCGTGCCCTCGGCGACGATGTGCCCGCCGTGTATGCCGGCGCCCGGGCCCACGTCGATTATATAGTCGGCGTCGCGCATTGTGTCCTCGTCGTGTTCGACGACGAGGAGGGTGTTTCCCAGGTCGCGCAGGCGTTTCAGCGTTGCCAGCAGGCGCGCGTTATCGCGCTGGTGCAGCCCGATCGACGGCTCGTCGAGTATATACAGCACGCCCATCAGCGACGAGCCGATCTGTGTGGCCAGCCTGATACGCTGGCTTTCGCCGCCCGACAGCGAGCCCGACTGCCGCGAAAGTGTGAGATATTCAAGCCCGACGCTGCGGAGGAAGCCTAAGCGCTCGCGTATCTCTTTGAGTATGCGGTCGGCGATGAGCGACTGCTGATGCGTAAACTCGACGGTGTCCATAAACCGCAGCGCTTCGGTGATGGAAAACGCCGTGTAGTCCGCTATGTTCAGGCCGCCGATCCTGACGGCAAGGCTCTCCTTTTTCAGGCGCAGGCCCTTGCACTCGGGGCACGGCACCGGCGACATGTACTCCTCTATGTCGCGGCGCGACGCCTCGGACTGCGTGTCCCTGTAGCGCCGCTCGAGGTTGTTGACAATGCCCTCGAACGGCTGATTATATGTGCCCTTGCGGTATTCGTTGTTGTAGGAGAGCGGTATTTTCACGCCCTTTGTGCCGAACAGGAGGATGGTCTGTGTCTCCTCGGGCAGGTCGCGGACAGGCGTGTTTAAGCTGAATTTATAGTATTTGGCCAGCCCGTCAAAATACATGCGCCCGATGGTTCCCGGGTCCGCGCTCCAGCCGGTCGCCAGAACGGCGCCCCCGCGTATTGACAGCGAATTGTTGATAACGCGGTCGGGATCGACCTTCAGCTTCGCGCCCAGGCCCGTGCATTTCGGGCAGGCGCCGTAGGGGTTGTTGAAGGAGAACATGCGCGGCGTAAGCTCCTCGATCGAGACGCCGCAGTCCTCGCAGGCGTAATTCTGTGAGAAAAGCAAATCCTCGTCTTTGTCCGTGACGTTTACCACGACCAGCCCGCCGGCCAGATTTGACGCTATCTCCACCGAATCCGTGAGCCGGCGGCGCACGTCGTCGTTTATTATCAGGCGGTCCACCACCACGTCTATGGTGTGTTTTTTGTTTTTGTCAGGCTTTATCGTCTCGCCCAGATCGTAAATTATGCCGTCAACGCGCACGCGCACATAGCCCGAACGCCGCGCGTCGTCAAACACCTTCTGATACTCGCCCTTGCGCGCGCGCACTACGGGCGCAAGCACCTGAACCCGTGTCTGCGCGGGCAGCTCAAGTATCTGCCCGATTATCTGGTCGATGCTCTGCTGATGTATTGTTTTGCCGCATTTGTGGCAGTGGGGCGTGCCCACCCTTGCCCACAGGAGCCGCAGATAGTCGTAAATCTCGGTTATTGTGCCGACGGTTGAGCGCGGGTTGCGCGAGGTGGTTTTCTGGTCGATTGAGATGGCGGGCGAGAGGCCGTCGATGCCGTCAACGTCGGGCTTCTCCATCTGGCCCAGGAACTGGCGCGCGTAGGCGGACAGCGACTCGACATAGCGGCGCTGGCCCTCGGCGTAGATGGTGTCGAACGCGAGCGACGATTTGCCGGAGCCGGAGAGCCCCGTGAGGACGACAAATTTGTCGCGCGGGATTTTTACGTCGATGTTTTTCAGGTTGTGCTCTCTTGCCCCGCGGACATGTATGAATTGCTGCATAAAGAATTATCTCCCTAATTATTTTTTCTGTTCCGCTCTCAATGTGATTATCCGGTCCCTTAACAGCGCGGCGTACTCGAACTCCAGCATTTTTGACGCCTCCTTCATCTCTTTTTCGAGGCGCGCTATCAGCTCTCTGCGCTCTTTGTCGCTCTTGGGGTCGAGCGTTCTGCCGGAGGCGTCGGTCTCTTTGGAGATCTCCAGCGAATCCCTGACGCTTTTTATTATCGTCTTGGGCGTGATGCCGTGCGCGGTGTTGAACGCCATTTGCAGCTCGCGGCGGCGGTTTGTTTCGGCTATGGCGCGGCGCATGGACTCGGTGACGCGGTCGGCGTACATGACGACATTTCCCGCCGCGTTGCGCGCGGCGCGCCCGATGGTCTGTATAAGCGACGTCTCGTTGCGCAGGAAGCCCTCTTTGTCGGCGTCCAGTATCGCCACAAGGCTTACCTCGGGCAGGTCCAGCCCCTCGCGCAGGAGGTTTATGCCCACAAGGACGTCGAACACGCCCAGCCTAAGCTCTCTGATTATCTCGATGCGCTCTATGGTCGGCACGTCGTGGTGCATGTACCGCACCTTAATGCCCGCCTCCTGCAAATAGCTGGTTAAATCCTCGGCCATGCGCTTGGTCAGCGTCGTCACCAGAACGCGCTCCTTTTTTTCGACGCGCGCGTTTATCTCGTTCAGCAGGTCTTCTATCTGCCCCTCGATAGGCCGCACGGACACCTCGGGGTCCACCAGCCCCGTCGGGCGGATGACCTGCTCCACTATCTGCCCCGAGCGCTCGCGCTCGTATTCGGCGGGCGTGGCGGAGACGTATACGACCTGATTTATTTTGCCGCTGAACTCCTGAAAGTTCATGGGGCGGTTGTCGTATGCCGACGGCAATCTGAAGCCGAAGTTGACCAGCGCGGTCTTCCGCGCCCTGTCGCCCGCGTACATGCCGCGCACCTGCGGGACGGACACATGCGACTCGTCGATTATCAGCAGAAAGTCGTCGGGGAAATAGTCGAACAGCGTGTACGGAGTCGCCCCGGGCTTCCTTCCCGACAAAACGCGCGAATAGTTTTCGATGCCGCTGCAAAACCCCAGCTCGCGTATCATCTCGAGGTCGTACATCGTGCGCTGCTTGATACGCTGGGCCTCGATGAGCTTGCCCTCGGACTCGAACGCTTTGACGCATTCCAGCATCTCGTCCTCTATCTCGCGCAGCCTCGGCTCGATCTTTACGCGGTCCAGCACGTAGTGCGTCGCGGGGTATATCGCCGCGTGGGAGAGCTGGCGGCGCGGCACGCCCGTGAGTACGTTTATCTCGGAGAGCCGGTCTATCTCGTCGCCGAAAAACTCGACGCGGACGGCGTAATCGTTGGTATATGTGGGGAAAATCTCTACCGTGTCGCCGCGGACGCGGAACATGTTGCGCTCAAACGCGATGTCGTTGCGCTCGTAGCGTATGGCCACCAGACGCTTTAACAGCTCGTCCCTGTCCTGCTTCTGGCCCTGGCGCAGTGAAACGGTCTGTTTTTTGTACTGCTTGGGGTTGCCCAGCCCGTAAATACACGACACCGACGCGACGACGACGACGTCCCGCCGCTCGAACAGCGAGGAGGTCGCGGAGTGGCGCAGGCGCTCTATTTCGTGGTTGATTGAGGCGTCTTTTTCTATATAGGTGTCGGTGTGGGGGATATACGCCTCCGGCTGATAGTAGTCGTAATAGGACACGAAATACTCTACGGCGTTGTTCGGGAAAAATTCCTTGAACTCGGCGCACAGCTGCGCGGCCAGCGTTTTGTTGTGGGCCAGCACCAGCGTGGGCTTTTGGACGCGCTGGATGACATGGGCCATCGTGAACGTCTTGCCCGAGCCCGTTACGCCCAGAAGCGTCTGCTCGTCCAGCCCGTTTATGATGCCGCTTGCAAGCGCGTCGATAGCCTTGGGCTGGTCGCCCGCCGGCTTATATTCACTTACTACCTGAAACCCGGCCAAAATTATCACCTCAGTATATTATAACAAAACAAATGTTCGATTGCAAGAAGTTTTTTCACAGAAAATTACACGTAATGCAGGGGCGCACATGGTGCGCCCCTGTTGCGGATATTATTAGACGTGACCTAGAACAGCCACCTGACGCCGAACAGCAGCGCAAGCCCGGGGATGCCAAACACCGCCGTTACGGCCAGATTTACCGCGGTCAGGCCCAGGCCCAGCCCGAGCATGTTGGCTATCGCAAGGCCCAGCACGCCGAAAACCGCGTTTAATAATATGCCGCCTGCCGCTTTGTCCGGTTTGTTCATCTCTTAGCCACCTCCAGCGGACGCGTGACCTCCGCGTATGTCTGCTCCAGCTCCAGCTCGCGCGCGAGGCGCAGGAAATAGTTGTACTTGGCCTGAAGCGCGTTCAGCTCGAACACAAACGCCTCGATAAGCTCCGGCTCGACGGTGTGGTCGAATTGCAGGCGCGTGAGCCGGATCTGTTCTTTCAGGGAGCGTGTTTGCAGCAGTATGTTTTCTTCTTCTGAGTTTCGTTTTTTTCCGCGCATTGTTATCCCGCCTTCTGTTGGTACTATATTCCAATTGTGGACAACATATGCACGCATTAAACATCGAAGCGCGGACAAACTATGAGCGTGATGATGAGCTTGGTCCTCAGACCGGTGGCCGCAATAGGCCGAATGGTCAGGATAAAAAACAGGTATACTGTTTTTCCTTGCAGCTTAGTTACAACAGCTTGGTAGAAAAGGTTTGTCTCATTGTCACAGATCGCGGGGGATTTATCCCCCGCGATTGTTTATCGCGGCGGAGTAATTTTGGCGACAAAAATCCCCCCCGCCAGTGGTTTGACGGGGGGCAAAAATAAGGGGGTTGGAAAAGAGCGAACGATTTTTAACTCGTTGGCCTTAATGCAGATTATAAACTAAAGAAAAAATATAAAAAGCGCCCGTGGGGGGTGTGTTGGAAAAATTAAAAAACAGCGCAAAAGGGACCGGCCGGCGGCCGATCCCCTGTTTGGAAATATTGTCCCGCAAGCGCGGGTTACATCAGCTTTATCGTGTAATAGACCGCCAGCACGAACAGATAGCCCAGCACGCCGACCATCATCCAAAAGGCGATGCCCGAGCCAGCCGCCAGCACCGTGACGATCGACAGCAGCATGAGGCCGAGGGTTAAAAAGATCATGTTGTAGTTCGCGTTGAGCGGCAGGAATTTTTTGTTCAGCACCTTGCCGTTGTTTTTTCTGGCGGCCAGCAGAACCGGTACGGCGGCGACCAGCAGCGCTATCGCAAGAATATATGTCGCGTGTACGACGAGATGCCACGGCCTGTGGTGCAGCCAGCGGCTGAACAGGTAGAGCGTGACCGCCGTGCAGCCGGCGACTATGGACTGGAAAAAGAAGTCGCGCTGATAGATGCTGTAAATCATGTACAGAAACGCCGCTATCGGTATCGCCGCGTACAGTATGCCGAACGCCCTGAAGGTGTAGAGGCGTATGAACAGCAGCATTGCCGCCATGACCAGCGATGTTCCGCCGAGAAGCATCAGCCGCCCGAACCACAGGCCGTGCTTTTTTTGCCGTATCACAAAAGCGGCGGCCATGAGTCCCGCGCCGGCAGCGCCGAAAATGGCGGCCCCGAACGAGCAGAACGTCACCGCGCCGTAGTAAGCGAACGAGTTGACAAATCTGCTTATGAACATGACAACCAGCAGCAGCAGCAGGCTGAGGCTGAACACGATCAGGATTCTGTTGGTGGTCGCCTCGTCCTGTTTTTTTGCGTTAATTTTTTCGTTTTGACTTTTCACAGCAATAGTCCTCCTAAATTTCCCGCGCCTGGTACATCAGCACGGCCAGCGCGGCCAGCGGAGCCGTTTCCGCTCTCAGTATCCGTTTCCCCAGCGAGACGCTACGCCATCCCGCCGCCGCCGCGAGAGCCGCCTCATTCTCCGTAAAACCGCCCTCCGGCCCGCACATTATGCTGATTTTTTCCGGCAGCTCACCGGCCGCCGCGCGAATTGAGATATTTTCCTTTTCATAGCAAAATAGCTTTAAGCCTCCGGCCTTTGTCAGCGCGTCCGCAAATCCGCCGGAGTCCGAGACCTTGACCAGCTTTCCCCTGCCTGACTGCTTCGCCGCCTCCATCGCTATGCGGTTCAGGCGTTCCAGCTTGTTCGCGCTGCCGGCCGCCACGCATCTCTCGCTTGTGAAAAGGTGTATCTCGCCGGCGCCCAGCTCCACCGACTTCTGCACCGCGAAGTCGAGGTGCTCGCCCTTGGTGTAGGCCAGAAAGAGAGCCGCGTTGAGCGCGGGTTCGTTTTCCGACGCGGTACGCTCCCCTATTCTCAGTTTGACGCCGTTATTGCCAATTTGTTCCACAACGGCCTGATAATCGCCGCATTGGCCGTCGCACATGACAACGCTTTGACCTATCTCTATACGCAGCACCTTGGAAATATGCCGCGCCTCGGATCCGGTCAATAAAACCGTGCCGTTATGGGCTTCTCCGCTCCAGAAAAATCTCCTCAAATGCTGCATGGCGATACCTCTCTGAGTATGATAACAAATTTTTTTGGATTTTGCAAGAATTTTTTAACAAAAGGGTTTTTGTTTCTCATGATTTCTCATTTCGCGTTGAAGCGGGATTTGTGTTTGTTAGTTTACTACAGTAGTGTTATTTTCAATTTGCAGTGGTTTTTCTTCGTGTCTTTTCTATATCTTGTGTTTCGCGTTCAAGTGATAGGATTGCCGCGGGATATTACATCGAATTTATTCTCATTTTGTAGAATATTGTTAATATATGAGAATTATTTAGTATTCCATTTGTTTGTTAGTTCTCTACTTAACTTGATTCGCAGAATTGGCGTAAAAATGAGGGCGGCCGCCCTTCGGCGCGGAGCTTTTTTATCAGCTCAGCTTGTCGTTCAGCGATACCGGTCCAAAGGCGCAGGGCAGCAGTTCGTCAAGTGTATGTTCCTTTATTGTGCCGTCATGACGGCCGCATATGATCTTCATGCGGGGGTTAAATTCATAGAGCGTCTGGCGGCATACGCCGCAGGGGTAGCAATAGTCCTCTGTTTCGGCAACGACCGCTACTTTCTCGATTTTGAGATTTCCGTCGCATACAGCTCTGCACAGCGCCGCGCGTTCCGCGCAGATTGTCGGCCCATAGGCCGCGTTTTCTATGTTGCATCCGGTGTAGATTGTCCCGTCCTCGCATAAAATCGCGGCGCCGACAGGGAATTTTGAGTATGGCACATATGCTTTTGACAGCATAGCTTTGGCCATCTCAATCAGCTCATGGTTTTTCAATTTATGACCTCCCCTATTATATATAATGGTCTGCCCTTTGCCTCGTCGTACATTCTCGCTAGGTACGCGCCCTGTATTCCGATGCACAGCAGAACAAGACCCTGAACAAACAGAATTGCCGCGGCCCAGCACGCAATTTCGCTTATATTCGACTTTGTTGCCCAGCTATACAACTGATATACCCCTATCAGAATAGAGGCGGAAATTGTAGTGATTCCCAGTGTTTTCCCAATTTTGATAGGTCTTTGGCTGAATGACACCATGCCGTCGGCGGCAAAGCGCAGCATCTTCTTGAGAGGGTATTTTGTCTGTCCCGCGAAGCGTTCCTGACGCGTATATTCGACGAATGTCTGCCTGAATCCGACCCACGTTACCAGTCCGCGTACATACCGGTTGCGCTCCGGCAATGTTTTTAGCGCGTCGCACACGCTGCGGTCGATGAGCCGGAAGTCCCCCGTGTCCACCGGCAGTTCGATGTCCGTCAGCGCGTTGAGCGTTCTGTAGAATAGCTTTGCGCTTAGCTTTTTGAACAGTGTTTCGCCTTTACGGCCCGCGCGCCTGCCATAGACGACCTGCCAGCCCTCTTTCCACTTTTCTATCATCTGCGGGATCACTTCCGGCGGGTCCTGGAGGTCGGCGTCTATGACCACGACGGCTTGTCCGCGCGCCGCGTCCATGCCCGCCGTTATGGCGATTTGATGCCCGAAGTTGCGGGAAAAGCTGATAATTCTCATTTTTGAGTCTTGCTTTGCCAACGCGCGCGCCTTATCCATCGTTGAGTCTTTGCTGCCGTCGTTGACGAAGATAAGCTCATACGGTTCGCCGATGCCGTCCATGACGGATTTCAGCCGCCGGTATGCCTCGCCGACGACCTCCTCCTCGTTGTAGAGCGGCACGACGATCGAATAGGTCACCATGGTACATCACCCCTGTTTTCTTGCTTCAAGTTTGCGGATATTATATCTTACGGCGTTGACGCCGAATGATATAATCTTTAATCAAGTATAATATCCGCTTTGCGGATATTATATCTCAAAAAAATATATATGTAAACAGAATTTATTGGCAATTTGCCGCCAATTTATGCTTATTGTATGAGGCATAAAAATCCCGGCACAGTACTCGACTGCACCGGGGTTTTATACCGTCTATTATCTGTTTATTATCTGCTTTGCTGTTGGAGGTTTTTTTGCCGTTCCCGCTTTCCACACGACGATTTGGCCGCTCACATTTTCTACCGAGATCTCTGACCCTTTGTCCGCCGTGATATATAGCAGCGACTCCAGTGCGGGTGTTATTTGAGCTGACGAATCAGCAGACGGATTTGCACCAAGATCATAGGGATCACCCCAGAAGAACAGATCACCTTTCTTTAGCTTAAGTGAATTTTTTTTGGCGTTTATTTTGTACTTCGTCGCTTTCCCTTCACCTTTTATGCTGATTTTTTTGGGCTTTCCAGCCGCGACATAGACTGATTCACTCTCTTGATGCGGCGCTGTTCTGATGAAATATGCCTCTTTTGCCGCTTTACCATTATTATTCAAGGGCGCAATGGAAATTCCGCTGTCCTCACCATCAAAAAATACACCATAGCCTTGATCATCTACTTCTTTACCGTTTGCGGCGCCAATTTGAATATTTTTAACCGCTGCTGTTCCGCCTTTCGCAGCTAAAACCCAGTCGCCAAGTGTAGCGCCTGTTGGGTCTGACGCAATTTCATAGTTAACAACTAATTTGGGGACTGTAAGACCTGATTTAACAGTATCGAACTTGACAAGTTTCCCTTCTTCGGGGTTGCTCTTATTATCTGAAAGCCACATTGTCATGCCCTTGCGCAGCATCTTAGGAAATTTTACATCATTGAATGTATCGGCTTTCGGGACGATCCATTTTCCTCCGCCATTTACACTGTATACGGCTATCACATAATCATTTGGAACAATGAGGGTTTCATCGGTGAGATTTATTCTGAACACAGGAAGATTAGACTCGTCTATGTCGTCTATGTCGTCTATGTCGTCTGGGTCGTCTGGGTCGTCTGTATCGTCGTCTGGGTCATCGTCTGTATCGTCGTCTGCGTCGTCTGCGTCGTCTGTATTTTCGGGTTCATCGCTTTTTTCTGAGTTAGACGTCATTTCAATTTCGCCGTTTACTTTGCCCGGTACAAATACGGTTTCTATGTCGTAATCAATGCCATTCGGCATAACCCTTCCGCTGACCACCACATGGCAGGTCGAAGTGAGACCGTTGACCGTCGTGCCTGTTACGACAGTTTCGCCTTCTTCTATGGCAAGCACCTCGCCAAACGGTGTTACGAAAACGACATCTTCATTGCTGCTGTCCCATGTTATATCCTGCTTTGCAAGCAACGGTTCAAGGGCAACCCGTAATCGTACAGAACTCCCAGCTTTCATCGTAATGCCGCTTCTGTTCAGGTTTATGTGGGTCGGGTCCTCTCCTCTCGCTAAATCGCGTTCTATTACCGGAAAACCTAATTTGCCGGCATAGGTGCTATCTCCATCTCGATGCAGGAATTGTATAAACCCATTTCCCTCGGCGGCAAAATCATATCTGATTTGCACGGCGTCTGTTATTTCCACAGGCTTAACAACACCTTTACTAGGAGTGAAGAAAACCCTCATGCTATTTGCCAGCTTATTTGTGTCCATGAGTTCTCCCGCAAAATATTCCGGTTTGCCATTTATGTATTCTACTATAAAATAAGGAGAATTACCTGACTCAGGTTCTCTATGCGTAGGGCGATCTTTATTCCCGTCGTATATCCATGTGGAGTTGGAATCATCTTTATCTGGCCGCAATATATCTACTATTGCGTTAACTTTGAAATTTGCTACCGCTGTTGTTCCGGTTGAGCTTCCGTTTCCTACAGCATTTCCACCTCCGCTTTTATAAAAGCAATCTATCAACGCGCCGGAACCGGCTGAGTTCTTTCCTGTTATTTTACCGGTACCCAATTCTCCTTCCTTTGAATAATTTCTTGTTGTTTTTTCATCTCCATCGGCAAAGGAGCGTAATACAACTCCTCCTGTGTCTATCAAACCTGCGATTCCTCCTGAATATAAATAGACTTTTGTTTGGACACCGCTCATTCCCCTACCCCGCGAATGCGTCCAAGTCTCTGCATAGCAATCCACTATTTCTCCGTTTGACCAGCCCGCAATTCCTCCGGAATAACACCATACCGTGCCACCTCGCCCAGGAGCACTAGCGAGAACATTTCCCGTATAGTCACCAGATTTATATTTGTTATCACTGTTCGTAAAACTGCACCCAATTATATTACCAGTGTTGTAACCGGCAATTCCTCCCGAATAAATCCGCGCTTCGGAACTCCTATAAACCCTTATTTTTACCTCAGATTCTTCAGAAACATGACAATTTTCGATTACGCCCTTGTTAAGTCCCGCAATGGTTCCTGCCCGATATATAACGTTGCTTGATATACGATTATTTGTAGCTTCATAGATAATCGTGGAACCTTTCACTATTAGATTTCTTACGTGTCCATTTTCTCCGATAACAGGGAATAAGCCGACGTTTACTGTAGTTGGAAAGCTTGTAAAATTCGCTTTTTTCACATTATTATAACCGCTGATGGTAAATCCATTCCCATCAAAAGTACCGTTAAACTCTTTTCCTGTAGACATCAGGACATATGGTGAACTATATCCGGTGGTCGAGACTTTAATTTCATCAAGATTAATATCATTCATCAGCATATAGTTGCCGTTAGCCGGTAAATCAGCATCACCGATGTTGGCAAACTGCTGCGCGGTGTATATAGGGATTGTGGTGTTCGGGTCGTATGATGCCACGTCACTTGTATCATCTACAGAGGCTTCTATATGTAAGGATGCCGCCGCTTTATAGATAAATTCTTTGCAGAAATCTAAATGACTTTTTTGCGCCAATCTGACAAACTCCTGAACCAGTTCCATATACCGCTTTTCGTTTCCCTGAGGCAGCAGCTCCCATATACCGGTGAGCACTAAATTTTTATCTGTGAGCAGTTCGGGACGTGCCGGGACTGTGCCAAGCCAAGTGTTGTATACCGATGACACACTGTTGGGATCTGAAAAATTGGGGATTCCGCCAGAGCCGCCAACAATGCGGGCAGAAGAAAATGAACGATAGTTTTCTGAATTGTATTTTTCATTAACATATGCCCCGAGGTCCATCGCGGCGTCCATACTTGTACCTACACCAGAGAACGATACCGAAGTTTCATATTTCATTTTCACGTCATTATCACTATTTTCTTTTGTGTTAATGGTCGAGGTCTGAAATTCCGCCCATCCTCCAACTGAGTACGACGTGAGAATGTGGGTGCCGTACCTTGTGAAAAGCCTTTCGATGTTTTTTTCGTTTATAAGCTCGCTTAGGAAGTTGCGGTCTAGCTGTCTTTGAACAGCGTTTATTGTATCAGGGTGTTCCATATCGTTTATGTAAGCCTGACCGGTTTTAGTAAATATAGAGGATTGAAAGAAATGTGAATCGTAGGAGGATTTATATGCGGTACTCACACTCGTGTTAAATTTAGTTTTTGCGCTCGCTTTGAATAAGCTACCAACACCGCCACTAACGCTAGTTGAAACCGATAAATTAATCCCTGCCGCAATAGCCATGTCTTCTATTGTCTTACCCGAGGACGCTTCCACATAAGTGTCCCCATTAGAGTCGGTTCTGTAATGACCGGCAAGATCGGAATTCGGAGCCAGAATATTGGGGCGCAGCAGAGCATCAATCCTGAGTTCATTGCCTGAAAGTACATTGAACCCTCTAAATAGATAACGTTCAATGCCGGTCTGATCCAGTGCCGTTGCCGGTATGCTTCCGACCGGGACTAGCCCCGCGAACAACGCTATAACCAGCGCGAAAGATAAAGCCTTCCTTTTCATTTTTGTTAACCTCTCTTTATATTATTTTGTTAAGCCAGACTGTTTTAAGATATTTTTCCGCCTGATAATACGGCGCGGCATTTAGGGACGATTTGTATAGAAAAGTACAGGTTTTTAGCAACTTATGCTTGACATCTATAATCAAATGCTGTATACTTGGCAAATAAAGAGAATATAAGCCTCAAACCCTTGCTGCTCCGCCAAAGGTGCTTATGCGATAAGATTTATTAAAAGCCAATTTGAATACCGTAGCCGTGTGGCTAAAAACCTGTACTTTTTTTGACAAATATCACTGTCCGGCCGCCAGAAATGTCATGCGGTTGATATTCAGCCGCCGAGCGGCTTCACGCGCCGATATTTCACGGCGCTCCCACGCTTTCTGAACCTCTTGTAAATGCGGCGGACGCTCTATCGGCGGTCTGCCGAATCTCACGCCTCGCGCCTTTGCCGCGGCTATGCCCTCCGCCTGACGCTGGCGTATAAGCTCTCGCTCCGTCTGCGCGACATAGCTGAGAATCTGCAAAACAAGGTCGGCGATAAAGGTTCCAGTCAGATCGCGGTTCTTTTGCCGTGTGTCCAGCAGCGGCATATCAAGAACGACAATATTAGCTCGCCGCTCTTTTGTTATAAATCTCCACTGCTCTAAAATCTCCTCGTAGTTTCTGCCGAGCCTGTCAATACTCTTAATAACAAGGGTATCGACAGGCTTTAGCTTTTTCAGCAACCGCCTGTATGAGGGTCTTTCAAAGTCTTTGCCCGAGAGCTTGTCAAGAAATATATTACCCTCCCGAACTCCGAATTCCCGCATAGCGGTGAGCTGCCTGTCTTCGCTTTGTTCTTTTGTGCTGACACGGATGTATCCGTATGTTTGAATCATTTTATACCTCCTTCATGGATATTTGGCCAGATACAACATCTTTCTCCGGTTGATTCTTGATGTTTTTCTTTGAAGCTGTCAAAAACCCCGCCAAAATGTGCTTTTTGGCGGGGGTTTTGTATGTGTAAAATATTGTGTTGACAAGCGCGTATCCGCTGTGCTAGACTTTACGCAGCTTTGCGCGTTATGGAAGCGGGTGAGAATCCCGCGCGGTCCCGCCGCTGTATTTGGGAAGCGCGCGCCTCGGGAAAACCCGAAAACGTCACTGGGAAACCGGGAAGACTTGGCGCGGCGCGATGAACCATGAGCCAGAATACTTGCCGCGAAGTGAAATATACCTGCCGCCCGAGGATAGGCGGAGAAAGGTTGGTTTTTTATGCAAAAAAACAGAGTCCCAACGCAAAAGACCATTGTAATCGCAGTCGTGTCAATGCTCCTGCTGATCGCGGTTTTCCTGACGGCATACCATTTCCTGCGGCAGCAGGGCAGTGAGGGCGCGAAGACTATCAGCGTCAGCGTCATTGTTGACGGGCGGACCGTCAGGGAGCTGGACATCGGCACCGACGCGGCTTACTTACGGCAGGCGCTGGATGAAAAAGACCTGATCAGCGGTGAGGAGAGCGCCTATGGCCTGCTCGTCAAGACGGTAGACGGCGTGACGGCCGACGACGCCAATCAGGAATGGTGGAGCTTTACCAAAGAGGGCGAGTTCCTTATGACCGGCGTGGACGACACGCCGATTGAGGACGGCGATGTTTTTGAAATCACGCTGACCGTCGGCTGGTAGTCATGACCGGCCGGCAGAGGAAAACGGCGCGGGAGATCACCGTATTGGCGCTCTGCGCCGCCGTACTTTTCGCGCAGCAGGTCGCGCTGATGGCTCTGCCCAACATAGAGCTGGTGTCGCTGCTGGTTATCGTCTATACGCTGACCTTCCGGTATAAGGTGCTGTACATTATCTATGTTTTCGCGTTTTTGGAGGGTTTGTTCTACGGCTTCAGCCCGTGGTGGTGGATTCCGTATCTGTATGTATGGACGCTGCTCGCGCTTGTGGTATGGTTATGGCGGGCCTGCCGTTCGCCGGTTATTTGGGCGATGATCTCCGGGGTGTTCGGGCTGTGCTTCGGCGCGCTCTGCGCTCTGCCGCACTTGGTAATCGGGGGTCCGGCGATGGCGCTGGCATACTGGGTGAGCGGCATACCGTTTGACCTGATCCATTGCGTGAGCAACTTTGTGGTATGTCTGGCGCTCTGGCGGCCGCTGATGCGGCTTCTAGCAAAAGTAAAAGGGGATTGACCGGCGGTCAATCCCTTTCGCTTTTGTTGTTTGTACGGCGCGGGCTTTATTTTACTTCGACCTTTGCTCCTACGTCGGTGAGCTTCTTTTTGATCTCCTCGGCGTCGTCCTTGGAAACGCCTTCCTTGACGGCCTTGGGCGCGCCGTCAACAAGCGCCTTCGCCTCGGTAAGGCCAAGACCGGTGATTTCGCGCACGACTTTGATGACCTTGATTTTCTCGGCGCCGGTTTCGGCGAGGATGACGTCGAACTCCGTCTGCTCCTCGGCGGCGGGCGCGGCGGCTCCGGCGGCGGGCGCGGCGGCCATCATAGCCATAGGCGCGGCGGCGGAAACGCCGAACTCTTCCTCAAGCGCTTTTACAAGCTCGGAGAGTTCGAGAACTGTTAATGCTTTTACCTCGTCGATAAGTTTTGTTAATTTTTCGCTGGCCATGGTATAAAATCCTCCTTAAATTATTTGGTTGTTTTGTGATGGGTACTACTCGACTCTATGCGGTGGTTTCGGACGCTTTTTTCTCCGCTATGGCGTTCAGCGCGACGACCAGACCCCGTATGTTTCCGTTAAGCACATTTACGAGCCCGGAGATCGGCGCGTTCAGCCCGCCCAGCATCCTCGCTATAAGCGCTTCGCGCGGCGGCAGCTCCGCCAGCGCGGACACCTCGGCGGCGCTTATCACGCGGCCATCGATGTAGCCGGCTTTGATCTTGAATTTGCCGCCCGACTTTTTGGCGTATTCGCAGAGTATCTTCGCGGGCGCGATTTGGTCACCGCCTCCGATAGCCAGCGAGGTCGTCTCCTTGAGCTGGGGATACAGCTCCTCAAACCCGACGTTTTCACAGGCGCGCCTGAGCATCGTGTTCTTGACGACCATGTACTCGACGCCGCCCGCGCGCAGCTCGCGCCGCAGCTTGGTGTCGTCGGCCACGTTGATGCCCTTGTAGTCCACAAGGACGCCCGCGCTTGAATTTTTCAGCTTTTCCGACAGCTCGGCGACAAACTCCTGCTTTTGCTTCAAAGCGACTGGATTAGGCATGTATTCACCTCCAAAATAAAAATCCCCGCATACCAAAGGCACACAAGGATGTACACGACTTTATAACGCCGTATCCTGGGCGGGCAACATTACCGGCGCGAGGGCCGACCCGCTGTCTTTGGAACGCTGCGGTGATTATATCAGGAAAAAAGGGGGTTGTCAATAGTTTGGGGGAGAAATTTTGCGGCAAGCTTGACAATTAACAAGGGGCTTGACTAGGACTGGGTAGTCTGATAGTCTAACAGTGAGGTCAAGCCAATGAAAAACAAATACGTTTACCGTTCAAAAATATCAGAAACGAAATTC
>Ga0099364_10000698_pt1 | contig 57286 bp, 48 predicted proteins | sample TergutTh196P3_FD_73070 | JGI IMG/M metagenome (GOLD analysis project Ga0099364, IMG submission 73070) | Microcerotermes parvus P3 segment gut microbial communities from Pointe-Noire, Republic of the Congo - Th196 P3 | ecosystem: Host-associated > Arthropoda: Insects > Digestive system > Gut ... | reverse complement strand
CTGGGCCGCCGGTAAGCCCCGTAAGTTTGGGATTATTATCCTTTGTTTCTTTTTTTACCCTTTCCAGCGAGCCGAGTTCATAGCCCGTAGGCAGCCTGAAACCGAACAACAGTTCACTTCGCAGGAACAACCGTTCTGCAAAGTTGTAATCAAGGCCGGCTCCGACATCAATCCAGAATGAATTCCATGCTGACATTGAATACGGCTTATCGTCCTTGTCTCTATCCGCAATCAAATGTCCCTTTGCGCGGTTATATTCAATATCCCCTTCCGGTTTTCGTCTTTGCATTAAAGAAATCTGATACTCAAAGCCAAACATGGGAAACCAGGAGATTTTTTCGTCGATTGTAAAGGGATATTTTCCCAGCAGTGAAAAACCAAGGCTGGTTTCGGTTCCTGCCCCATTTCCAGCCATTAGCGCAGAATCCTTGTAAACCATGTTTTCATCATAATTATTGTTTCCGCCCTGGATCAAAATGGCAAATTCCCCGTAAGTGGCGTCAAAAAACAAAAAACCGGCATAATTCAGCCTGTCCATGCTTTGATGCGATACCGTACCACCGGCTTCCATTTTGTATCTGGTGAAATTATAGCCTAATAACCCGCCTGCGCCGGCGCTCGGGGATAAATCTATGCCAAAAACACCTCCCGATAAGGCCATAAACAGGGATAAAATGACTGCGCTTTTCTTCATATATACCATCCAGCAATTAATGATGACACGAACCCTTGTATTTCCCGGAAAACCAGACGTTTTTCCTTACTTGACTACTTTATTACGAAATGATACAATTTGTAAAGCATCAATTAACAAACAGTATGGAGGAATTATTTTATGAAGAAATTTGTTTTTTTTATGATGGGAGCTATGTTGATCTTTTCGTTTATTCTTACCGCCTGCTCAGACGAGCCGGATTCCCCCGCCAATGTCGTTACCATTACGGTAAGAAACATACCTGCAGCACTTAACGGCACAGCTATACCCTACAAAGTGTATGTACAGCTTTCCAATGCAAGAAGTTCAGCGGATACCCATGTAGCCGAGGGAAGAAAATCATCCGGCGATAAAAGTATTCCGCTTTCAGCAGAAGTTCAGGAGATTGAATTGTACTTTCCGGATTCACCGCCCACATATACAAGAACATGGACGGGACGTGCAAATTACGCCTCGGTAGTTATCTGTCCCGCAAGTGCAGGCAGTTTTGATGATTTGGAAATGTACGGGTTTACCAGCGTTCCGGAGGGTCCCAATGCGGTCCTTGACATAAGCAGAGGAATGAAAATTACAAAGGGTACGGGCAACTCTTTTTTTCCGCCCGATTCTGATCTCGATTTAATGTTTACCGATACCATTTCAGGAGACCCGGATCCGGATAGACCCGATACTCCTTAATTGGCACCGAGACATTTCATCACTCAAAAGAGAAATCGTAGAGCCGGTTTAGTATACTGGCAATTTTATTGTCGTAAGTTCTGTCCGCAGCCCATGTTCCCGAAAGCCCCTGAATGGTGGGGCTGGAACCACGGCGCACCCACTTAAAGCGCGGATCAACCAATTCCGTGTTCAGGGGCTCCTCGCTGGCGTAAGCCTTTAAGTGCTGAATGTGCGCGCGCACACCGGTGCGGGGGTCGGGGAATACCTCGCCGGGCTGCCCGGGGCCAATGGCGCCAAGGCCGCAGAAATTGTTCTGCTCCGGCGAGACCAATCCGCCATAGCGCAGGTAACCGGTTTCCAGGCACATCTGGGCGAAAGCGGTATCGTGGTTCACCCCTTCGGCAGCGGCTTCTTCGATATACAGTCCTGCAAGTATCAGCGTGAAATCACTGTCTGCCTGTGGATTGTTCAATCCCAGAAAATACGCTAGTTTTTCCCCCGTGACGCTTCCCTCCCCCATTATATATTCCGGCGGCTGGAGCCTTTCCACAGGCGCCCTTTCCTCCGCAACGCCAGCCCGCCCGCCCGAAATGCTTGCACAGGAAAACAGCAAAAAGATCACCGGCACAGCCAAAAGAAAATTTCTTGTTATCAATTTATCCATGCTTTTGTATCGGTGTTTTTTCCGGTAAACATCTGGATTCCCCACCGATTTATTCGTAAGCGTTGCACATTTATGGTATTGCCGTAATTTTGAATAAGCTCGGTAAAGCACCACGCGGGGACGCGCCATATATATAGTATGAAAAGCATTATTAATAAAACTTATGGGGGCGGGGAAAAAGACGGCAGGGCCATAACAGACCTGCCCGCAGAAGATCGCCCGCGGGAAAAGCTGATGAAAACAGGGCCGGCTGCGCTTTCGGACATTGAACTGCTTGCAATTCTCCTGAATACGGGGATTCGGGGCAAAAACGTGAAGGCGCTGGCCGGGGAATTACTGTGGTTTCTTGATCAAAACAAGGATATTCCCGATTTCAGGGATATTTCCAATCTGGCCGGGCTGGGCGAAGCAAAAGCATGTGCGGTTGCTGCAATGCTCGAATTCGGCAGGCGGCGGTACGGCTCATTCTCGGCCCGAATCAAGCAGCCATCGGATATTTTTACCCTGGTAAGGCATTATGCGGATCGCAAGCAGGAGCGTTTTATCAGCCTGTCCCTGAACGGCGCCCACGAGGTACTTGCGGTAAGAATGGTAACAATGGGCCTTGTGAACAAGACAATTGTCCACCCGCGGGAAGTCTTTGCCGATCTAATCCAGGACAGGGCGGCGGCATTCTGCGTTGCTCATAACCATCCGTCGGGGCAACTTAAATCTTCACCGGAAGACGAGGAGATAACCACAAGGCTGCAATCGGCGGCGGTTATTCTCGGAATTCATTTCCTGGATCATCTGATTTTTTCGGAAAACGCATGGTGGAGCTTCAGGCAAAACGGCAGCCTGCCGGATAAGGAACCGGCGCTTCCCTCTGTATTTCCCGTAAATTACAATTAGAGCTTCACTTACATTGTCCCTTGTATTAGAATCATGGAATGTGCCGCCGAAGAATCTTTTGCCTGCCGTTGTTATTTTTTTGCACTCTCTTTACCCTGTATGCGGCAAGTAATGTAAGTAATATCATCGGGGATAATTTTGAAGAAACAGATGGCAGGGGTCTCGTTATCAATACAAATCCAAGGGGAGTAAGGGTTTTTATCGACGGCATAGAACGCACCCAAACACCTGCAAGATTCGACAGGCTAAGGCCCGGCGAATACAATATCCGTCTAAGCAAGGACGGCTACAAAGACAGATACTTCAGGGTAACAATCAGCAACAACAATAGGCTGACAGTATCAATCGAAATGGAAGAAGCCCGAGGGCAGGCGCTTGTTTCCGTACACCGGGCTGCCGGCAGTCCGGATTCGCTGCCATGCATTCCCCAGGTGTTCGCCGGCAGCGCAGAAGGGCGCGAATCAATTATTTCAAGGCCAACGGGTGAAAACATGGTGATGATCAGCCTGCCGGTTGGTTATAGAACGATAAGGGTTCGCGCATTCGGCTGGGAAGATGCAACAACGACAGCGCTCATTACCGAAGACAGAACAACATCGGTAAATATCGAATTGAAGCCGGCGGAATTCAGACTGGAAAAAGCGTCCCAAAGCCGCAGCCGTTTTAATCCGAAAAATTCCAGTAATCTTGGCATTAACGAATACAGGTTTGAAGCTACCGCGCCGGGAACGGGAACCCTGACAATAACGGATAAAAACGGCTTTGTAGTTTATGAAAGCGCCCTTGGCCCCTTTAGCAGTTGGTTCCAGTCTGCATCATGGAACGGCAGAGACATTTATGGTGATGTTCTGCCGGAAGGAATTTACACCGCTCTCATAGAGATTGCGGTTGACCAGGAATTTTATCCTGATACAACTGAACCGCAAATTATAAAACTGGAAACAGAAATTAGTTATTCGATTAATATCTTTCCGCTCTCTCTTTATACAGGTTTCTCCGGCCTTGCCTTTACGCCCGCCCCGCATGTACTTCCGGCAGGGAGTTTTCAGATTGAAGGGGGAATTCTCTTTGGCAAGTTTAATTCCAGGGAAGATGCTTTTTCCAGGCTGCCGTTTGAAGCCGGCCTTAGGTTCTCATTCCTTGACCGGCTGGAAATAGCGGCGGTATTAAACGCCAATCCTCACTTCGATGGTTCCGCTGAATGGGGCTTCGCCGGCTCCGCCAAGTACAGCATTCTCGGCGGCGACAACAATCTGCCGCTGGCTCTCGCCGCCGGAGCCGGATACGCATGGGCTGAAGATACAGAAGCCTCCCCCGGTCTGAACCGCGGCGCGCTCCTGTATTTGCCGTTATCTCTGGAGCTTACGAAATTTTCATTCATCTTCAGCCCGGGCATGCGCTGGCCCGGCCCCGAAGACCCCGTCCCCCGGCTGGAACTATCCGCCGGCGCCCTTTACCGCAGAGCATGGCTGAACGCCGGCCTGTCCGTGAACTCCGAATTCGATTTTTCCGATATGCAAAAAGATATTCTATTTAACGACCGAGTTATGATAACGACCGGCGCCGATGTACGTTTTTACCCGCCGCCGTCAAATCTTGTTTTTTCATTCCTGGCAGGAGCGTGGTTCAGGGGATCAGATAACGGCGCCTTCGGCGGCCTCGGCATTGGGGTAATTTATTGAGATACCACTTCTTCCCTGTCGGGTAATCCGTATTTCATATACTAAAATAATTATATCACTGTCTGTATAAAAACAACAGCGCTTATGCAAAACAGTCAATTTTTTAGCAAAAACCGTGCGTTCACACTGATGTGCAAAATTTAAACTACCTGTATCATTTTTGATGCCCAGGCCAAAAAAACGGCTTATATGGGTTAGAAGCCACAAAAAGGAGGTTCTTTTATGAAGAACATGGGAAAAATTTTGCTCACTCTGGCAGTAGTATTAATGGCCGGGATTACCGGCTGCGGCGATCCCGGAGGAGGGTCGTCAACACCTCCTGATACCTGGGGTAATCCGCCGGCAGCACTGGTAGGAACCTGGTTATCGTCGGGCGTATCGCCTGTATTTACCATCAATGCCGACGGAACGGGAACAATGGGAGCTTCCCCTGTTGATAGCTGGAAAGTAAAAGGTTCTGAGCTAAGACTTACCATCTCCGGTGTTGTAACAACTGTAACCTGGAGCATTAGCGGCGATACTTTAACGCTTGGCGATCCTTCATCCGGGCCTATGGCAACAACACTTAAAAGTTACAGCGATCTGGGGCTTACCAAAAAAGCCGGCAGCGGTGATATTACCTACACCGTTACGGGCAACAGTTCTTCGAGTTCAACAACCACGACCAGCCTTACCTTTACTTTCAGTGTAGACCCGGGAACTTTAACGGCAGGAGATATCAGCGTTGGTGGGAATGCCTCTAAAGGAAGCGGCGCAACAGTAACAGGCACCGGCACTTCCAGAACCCTGTCGCCCATTACGGTGAGCGCCACCGGCCTTGCGACGGTTTCCATTACGAAAGACGGCATTGAATCGGAACCCAAGAATCCGCAGGTATACCTGGAGGGAGACGAGGGCCCCAGCGGCGGTACTATTCCAGAGGCGCTAGTCGCAAAGTGGTTCACCAGTCAGGATTTAGCAGATAATGAGACATTGGTTTATATGATGTTTGAATTTACATCCGACGGAAGATTCCTGGCAGGGCCGAGCGGAGCTGAAGCGCCGTATAATTATAGCGTAAGCGGCGATACCATCACCTTTACTATGTCGAATGGATTCACCGTAGGCGATATACTATTTCAAATTAACGGAACTTCAATGATTCTTTCCGGCAGTACAGGCGGTTTCCAAAGCATAGAGGGAACATATTATAAAAAAGCCGGAGGCAGCAGCGGCAATATCACCTACACGGTTACGGGTAACAGCTCATCAAGCGCCGCTACCACAACCAGCCTTCTCTTTACCTTCAGCACAAACCCGGGAACCTTAAATGTTAGCGACATTACTCTGGGCGGTAATGCTGCTTTGGGAGCCAACCCCACATTGGTAGCCAGCGGCGGTTTTAACCGGACTCTGTCGCCAATTATTGTAAGCGCAACCGGAACGGCGACGGTCTCCATTTCAAAAGAAGGCATCGAAGCAGGTACAAAGAACGTACCGGTTTATAAAGAGGGAGAAAGCAGCGGCGGAACACCACAAGAAGCGCTCATAGCAAAATGGTATATTAACCAAGAGCTTGCGGATAATCCGATGGGTCTTCCGGCAAACTACGAGTTTAAATCCGATGGAAGTTACATAGTCGGCGGTTTGCCTACCCAGGGACTACTGACTTATACCGCAACCGACACTACGATTACGACAAGAGTTTCGGGAATAGCTCAGGGTGAAATTTCCTATGTTATCAATGGAACGGCATTGACGCTCTTTGACGATAGAGGCCTTGCTTCCTTTGGCAGCGGCCTTGCGCCGGACACCTATTACAAAAAAGGCGACGGTGGCGGTATCAGCGATATCACCTATACCGTTACAGGCGATAGCAACTCAACAGCATCTACTACAACCAGCCTTACTTTTACATTCAGCACAGATCCCGGCGCTCTGACAGCAAGCGATATCAACGTGAGCGGCTCCGCATCAAAGGGAAGCGCAACCTTGACAGGCACAGGTACCACCCGAACCCTGTCGCCGATTACCGTAAGCGCTAACGGTTCGGCATCGGTAAGTATCAGCAGAACAGGCATAACATCGGATTCAAAGAACGTGGATGTGTATTTGGAGGAAGTAAGCGACCCAATAACTTACACTGTTACAGCCAACGGCGATGCAACCACTACAACTACATCTCTTACCTTCACCTTCAGTGAAGACCCCGGCGATATAACAGCAAGCAGTATAAATGTCAGCGGCCCTGCTTCAAAAGGAAGCGCAACATTGACAGGCACAGGTACCACCAGAACCTTGTCGCCTATCACCGTAAGCCGTTCAGGTTGGGCGACGGTTTCCATAAACAGAACCGGTATAGAAACCGGCAATAAGGGCATGCTTGTGTACACGGGCATAGATATAACTTACACTGTTACAGCCAATGGCGATGCGACCACCGCAACCACAGCTCTTACATTTACCTTCAGTCAAGAACCCAGTCCTTATTTAACAGCAAGCGATATATTCTTAAGTATGAACGCATCGAAGGGAAGCGCAACCTTGACAGGTACAGGTACCACCAGAACCCTGTCGCCCATCACCGTAACCACAACCGGCAATTTAACTGTTTTCATTAACAGCACCTATACACTCAACATTGACCCAAGCGAAAAGAGCGTTTATGTGTACCAGGGCCCACAAGATATTACTTACTCTGTTACAGCCAACGGCAATGCAACCACCACGACTACAGCCCTTACCTTTTCTTTCAGCGCAGACCCCGGCGTTTTAACTGAAAGTAACATCAGCTTAAGCGGGAACGCATCAATGGGAAGCGCAACGCTTTCCGGCAGCGGTACTATCAGAACCCTGTCGCCCATCACGGTCAGCGGAAGCGGCTATGCAAGTGTTTACATTACCAGAACCGGCATTGAAACAGGCTCAAAGAACGTATCGATGTACTATAATCCCTGGGGCTATCCTCCAGCGGCCCTGGTAGGAACCTGGATAGCAAGCGTAACAAAAGATACTGTTATAACCATGAATGCCAATGGCATAGGAAATTTCTTAACGAATAGTGGCACTTGGACAGTCAATGGGACCCAGTTGAGGTTTACCTACAGTGGGGTGGTAGTGGCAACCGTTACATGGAGCGTGAGCGGAGACAAACTAACACTTGGGCACCCTTCCTCAGGAGGTTCTGCTCCGCAAATGATAATGTTGAGCGACCAGGGGCTTATAAAACAGTAACTTGCCTTACAATGTCTGCGGTTTAGCAATAGAAGGGCACGGTTTAGTATCAATACACATCCTTGATAAAACCATGCCCTTGAATTAAAATGGCAGTTAATGGATACGAAAGAATTGGTATTTGCGGTATTTTGCATTGAAAATGTCGCAGAATATCTGGGGCTTAAGGGGGACGATGCATACAAACTCCTGACAGAAAAAAGCGATATACTCGATAATTATATCATCCCCTGCTATGACGCCCTTCATACTCAGGGAAAAGAGTACATTGTAAATGATATTGTTGAAATAATGCAAGAAAAAGGATTACTGAAATGATCCTTTACCATGGTTCTCGTTATACAATAGAAAAGCCTGATATTTCTTTCTCCCGCAATAACACAGATTTTGGGAAAGGGTTTTACACAACAACAATTAAATCACAGGCTATAAATTGGACAGGCCGTTTTAAACGCCGGTTTGGCTACGGAACAGTTTCAATGTATGATATTGATGAATTGGATCTTCGGAAAAGTGTATCCATACTGGAGTTTGAAACATACTCTGAACCGTGGCTGGAATATATTGTAAAATGCAGGCGGGGCGAATTTAGCGGGAATTATGATCTTGTAATAGGCGGTATTGCCAATGATGATGTATATAATACCCTGACACTTTTTTTCCGGGGTTATATAGGAAAAGAAGAAGCAATAAAACGATTACGTTATGAAAAACCGAATATCCAATATTGTTTTAAAAATCAGGTAGTTATTGATAATTACCTTAAATTCACAGGAATGGAAAAAATATGAAAGCCGATCCAGCAATTCTGATGCTTACATATTGCGGTGTAATAGATACATTTGCCGCAATGAGAAATATTTCCAAAAGAGAAGCCCTGGATCTGTTTTATAAATCTCAAATTTACCAGGAAATGCGGGAGGGCATCTCTGATATGCATTGCAGAAGCGAAAAATATCTTGCCGAAGACCTAATGCAAGAATTTGATGAGGCGATAACATAAGCCCGGTATCAAGAGGCACTGAAAATCTTTCTCAATCCTCTTGAAAGAAAAAACCCGCCGAAAATTACAACAAAGCGATCCACAATATTTACGGGAATTCGCGAAAGGATATTTATAACAAGCATGGGTGTGCCGCCGCGCATCAGGCTTATCTTAAAGGAATCCTCGGCGCTAAAATAAGGTTTGGACATGGAAAATAGACCATGGTACACAAAATCAATTATCCCGCCCAGAATACTTATGGCAAGACAGGAAACAATGTACAACAACAGCAGCCTGGCAAAAATACTAACCACTGTGGCGCTTGTCTGCGGCCGGCTTCTTTTTAAATCGCCTGACTGCTCTCCGTTGAGCGGCTTCTTCTTTGCCGCAAGCGGATTAAGAGCGCATATCAGCAGCACTTCGGCAAAGCTGCACAGTACAAAGGGGTTGGTGCTGCCTTCCCGGAAACTGGATCCTGCCTGGGTAAGCAGTGCCGTAATCAGACCGGGAACAAGGCCTACAGTGAAACTTACGGCTGCTGTAAATACCGTATCCAGAAACAGCGGTATTTTAATAATATCAATGCACAGAATATTAAGACCGTTATTTGCCGCCGCCGCCAGAATGCAGAGAAGGATTATCTTAATTGCCGCCTTCTTTTTTCTCATAGTGTTCACATGGATTCCGGAAATAAAATAGCAATATAATTCCTTTTTTCATGAATTATTCTATCAACAAATACTTTATCATTTTCATGGCGGTAAAAAATCAGATAACCCGCTGCCCTTGCATAGCGATATGTGGTTGGAAAATTAACTTTTGGAGACAATAATGTTCCAGTATCAGGAAAACTTAACAGTCTTTCTATTCTATCAAGAATATCCTCGATAACCTTTAATGCCGTTTTTGGACTCTCTTGTTCATCTGCAATGTAATCTTGAATACTTTGGAGATCTCGTCTTGCTTCTGCAGAAAGAACAGGATCAATCACTAAAAACTCCGAATTCTTTTCGAACTTCTTTTAATGTACTCCAGCCCTCTTTTTCCCCGGATATTCTGCCTTTTTCCAGCTCCGTCATTAGTTTAATAATTGCTTCATTTTTTTCATAATCTTCCATGGAAAGAATAACATAGCGCCCCCTGCCGTTTTTTGTAAGGTAAACAGGAGAACCGGAACTTATATCTTTTAGAACATCTGTATAATTTCTTAAATCTGATACTGGTTTGATATTCAGCATACATCCTCCATTGCTGTAACAATTATATCCTTATTTTACATAAGATTCAACAGCACAAATATTAAATAGCTGGTTTTTTACATTTTTTTGCAAAACTGTAAATTGCAGAAAGTACCCCGTAAAAGTGTGTTCATATTACAGAAAGTCCCTTGAAAAACTGTAAATATATTACAGAAAGTCACCCGTAAAAGTGTATATATATTACAGAAAGTCCCTTGAAAAACTGTAAAGATTACGATAAAATTGCTGTATAGGTGATAAAGAATGAAAAGATACGCACTGGAAGCCTTAAAAAATTGGAAAAACTCGAAAAACCGCAAGCCCTTGATATTATATGGGGCACGGCAGGTGGGTAAAACCTGGCTTTTAAAAGAGTTTGGGCAAACGGAATACGAACAAATTGTTTATGTAAATTTTGATGATGACGAGCAAATGAGCAGTTTTTTTCAAAAAGACCTTGAACCGGTCCGAATAATCAATGCTCTTGAAAGCCGTTTTAACGTTAATATTATCCCGGAAAAAACCTTGATCATTTTTGATGAATTGCAGGAATGTCAGCGGGCAAAAGATTCCCTTAAATATTTCAATGAAAACGCCCCGCAATATCACATTGTAACAGCAGGCAGTTTTTTGGGTGTTGCTGCCGGCAAATTCCCTGTTGGGCAGGTAAACAGCCTGACCCTTTACCCCATGTCTTTTTATGAATTTTTAGAAGCCATAGGGCACGAAAAGCTGGCAGAAGCCATAAAAAGCCTGGACCTTCCTCTACTGGAAAGTTTATCCGATTTACTAATTAATATGCTAAAAACATATTTCTACATTGGCGGTATGCCGGCGGCAGTGGACTGTTATGCCCAATCCCAAAGTCTGAATAAAGTTCGCGATATACAAAAAGAAATACTGAATAACTACAAAAATGATTTTACAAAACATATACTCCCGCATGATATTCCCAAAGTGCGAATGTTATGGGATTCTATACCTGTTCATCTTGCCCGGGAAAAGAAAAAATTTATTTACAGCGATATAAAAACAGGCGGCCGCGCCAGCGAGTTTGAGAATGCAATGGATTGGCTTGTAAATACAGGTCTGGTTTACAAAGTTCCGCGTACTTTATCGCCAAAACTTCCGCTTGCACGGGACCAAGTTCGTGAGGCGTTTAAGCTGTTTATGCTTGACATTGGTTTATTATGTGCAATAACAAATGTTGACTTGACTGCATTTTACGAAGCCGATCCTAAAATATTCCATGATTTTCACGGAGCAATAACAGAACAGTATGTCTGCCAGGAATTGAAAGCGACCTGTGATAATCCGCTGTTTTATTGGGGGCGCGATAAAGGCGCTGCGGAGGTTGATTTTATTATGCAGTATAAAAACGAAATTATACCGATAGAGGTTAAATCAGAAAGAAACACTCAGTCAAAATCACTAAAGGTTTACATGGAAGAATATAACCCAAAAACGGCAGTAAGAATTTCGTTAAAAAACATGGGTAGAAATAATGCTTTACATTCAGTTCCATTGTATATGATTGGCTCGCTGTTTGAAGTATTGGCATGATAGTTATGAAACACCTTTTGTTAATCAGTGCAGTACTAATGATCCCGGGCATTCACCCCGCATCTGCGCAGGCTCCCTCTGTGCAGGAGATGGCTAATCAATGGACAGCCATTGAACGCCGCCTGCACGAATGGCAGCTTCAGAATAATACCGCCGCAGATGAAGCCCTTCTTAATGCAGCCGATCTTCTTTATTTGTCGGCGCTGGCCTTTCAAGGTTCGGACATGCACCGCATATTCAGGCTAATCCCTCTTGGGGAGCCCTTCGAAAATACCGACATGGTAAAACTTATTGCGGATTTTCGCGGTGCTTTGGCAAGCGGCGAACAGGAGCAAGCCCTGCTGCTATCCGGTGATATTCGCGCTGCCCTTGGTTCGCTGCTGGAATGGAATAACCGTGTCGAGCGCTTTTCTGGCGCCGCATATTACCGGCTGCTTATTGTATTCCTCGCCTTTATTATTCTAAGCGCCGCCGCAGTCGTAATTCTCAGCAAAACGCTCATGCGTTCCATAAACCGGGAAGCCCAAGGGGCCGGTTTTTCCCATGCCTTCCTCCTGGCCCAGGAAGCAGAGCGGGAACGAATCAGCAGGGAGTTACACGACACCATAGCCCAGGATCTGCGCTGTCTTTCGCTGGGCATGGAAAAAATCAGCCGCACCGCAGATGGCGCCGAACGTGAAAAGCTCTGTGAGGAAGCTGCCGCAGCCCAGTCCGCCCTTATCCGCAGGGTACGGGATATATGCGACAATTTAGTGCCGCCGGACTTCCGGTTCCAGGACATGGGCGATGCAATTCGGCGGCTATGCATGGATTTCAGCAAGCGCACCGGAATAGACTGCCGTGCTGAAATAATAGAAGGTTCAAGGCTCGCCTTTTTAAACCAGGAACAACAACTGCAGGTATTTCGAATCGTGCAGGAAGCTTTGAACAATATTGAAAAACACGCAGATGCCTCCGAAGCAATAGTCATTATGCGGGGAACGGAAGGAGAGTACATAGGCATATCCGACGACGGTAAGGGTTTTGATCCTTCCAGGGAAAACTCACCGTTCCGTTTATCAGCCGCCGAACCTGCCCGGCTTGGAATATGGAGCATGGGCAAACGAGCTGAAATATTGGGCGGTAAATTAACAATTACCAGCGAGCCTGGTGAAGGAACCCTTGTGCGCCTGGAACTGCCAAGTAATAATTAAGAAATGAATGCTCCAACTTTTAATGTAATGTTGATTGATGATCACCCCATGCTTAATTATGGTCTTGCAGCCTGCCTCGAAGAAACAGGCCGTTTTTCTATAAGCGCACAAGCTACCAGCCTGAGTGAAGCGCAGTGCATTATTAAAGATGCGAAAACTCTCCCCTCGCTTATAATACTGGACATTTTATTAGGCGAAGAGAATGGGCTCGATTTCCTTTCCTTTCTTGACGACTTCTGCCGGACGTCGCTGCAGACAAAGCCGCCGGTACTTGTCTGTTCAGTCCTGGAAGACCCCTTCCGCATACGTTCCGCCCTGTCGCTGGGAGCGTCCGGTTATATACCAAAAACCGGAACCAAGACCGAACTGATCTCTGCCATAGACACCGTACTGCAGGGCGGACTGTTTGTTCCCGATGAATACACCGGCGCGTTACACGAAGCATCCAGCATTCATGCCAGATTTACCAAGCGGGAAATAACGGTACTTAATCTGATAAAGCAAAACAAAACCAACCAGCAAATAGCCCAGAACCTTAACATTAGTCTGCGTACAGTAGAAAATTATATCAGCAATATTTATTTTAAAACCGGCGCGGAAAACCGGCTGGAATTATTAAAACTGTAGGGCAGCGGCGTGGTTCAGTTAACAGCGTCCTCGGCAGTCTCGGCATTGGGGTAATTTATTGAGACACCACTTCTTCCCTGTCGGCCAGGGTAACTTCCAGAGTGCTTTCCGCGCCGCCGCGGATAATGCCGACGCTGACGCTTTCACCGGGCTTGCAGGCTTCCAGTGCTGCATAAAGATCGGCCAGTGTCCCCACCTTTAAACCGTTCACCGATGTAATAATGTCGCCGCCAAGATAGATAACGGAACGCCCGTACTGAACAGGCTCGCTCCCCTGCCTTAGACCGGCTCTTTCTGCAAGCCCGTTTCTGCGGGTACGGGAAACAAGCAGCCCCGAATCGACAGAAAGGTTCGCATAACGCACAAGAGACGGGAAAAGCTGCACCATTGTTGCGTCTATCCAGCCGCGGCGCACCCTGCCGAACTGCATCAGCTCGGTTACCACACGCTTGGCCGTGTTTACAGGAACCGCAAAACCAATTCCGACAGAGCCGCCGGAAGGCGAAAATATCACTGTATTAATCCCTATCATTCTGCCCTGGGTATCCAAAAGAGGGCCGCCGGAATTCCCGGGATTAATCGATGCATCAGTCTGAATCATGTCGCGTATTATACGCCGCCTGGATGTCTGAATCGGCCTGCCCAGCCCGGATACAATGCCCACTGTCAGCGTCCTCTCCAGCGCAAAGGGATTTCCGATGGCGAGTACCTTCTGCCCGACCCTGAGGGAGGAAGAATCGCCGTAAGGTACGGTCGTAAGTTCCATTCCCGCCGGAGGATCAAATTTCAGCACCGCAAGATCGTTTTCGGGATCGGCGCCAACCACTGTGCCTTCAAACTGACTACCGTCAGCCAGGTTGATAAATACCCTGTATGCGTTTTCGATGACGTGATTATTGGTAAGAACAAAACCGCGTGTATCAATAATTGAACCGGAACCCGAACCGCTTTCCTGCGGAACAGGCTCCAAAAACCAGTTAATCGCCATGGTCTCTGTAGTAATATTAACAACAGCGGCATTAAGCTGTTCATAAATCGAGATATTTTCCCGTTCATCTTCGGAAAATGGAACAAGGTCGCTTGTATTCAGGGCTGTGTATTCGGTCTGCCTGAGTGTGAACTCCGGCTCCTGGGCAGAGGCTGTCTGAAGGGCTGTATTTTTAGCTCCGAAACCGGGTTTCACCCCCAGCCCCAGGGCAAAAAGGATCACAATAAGTCCGCTTAAAAGCGAGAAAAATAAAACCTGACCGCGGGTATAAAGTTTCATTTCAATTCCCCCAGTTTTCAATTATATAGTAAAAAGACCGATAATAGAAGTGGATATGTCCCGATTTTTAACACTTTTGATTGTTGTTTTCATTGTTACTCCTCTTTTCGGCCTTGATTTACCTGTGCGGCAAATCCCCGACGATTCACCTTTAAGGATACTACTGAAGGATTCCTGGCTGACCGAAAGCCCCAGCCGTGTTTTAACGCGCCGTACCGTCTCACTGACGCTCGACGGAGGCAACAGGGTAGAAATACGCGTTGAATCGGGCCGCAATGAGTTTATGGTGATTTTCGCCAGAGAACTGATGAGGGGGCGCATGGCCGATGACGGCAGCCCTGACGTACCGCGCACAAATACGGGTCTGTTTCCCGGCTGGGCGCAGGGCTCCTGGATGATCACCCGCAGTCTGGAAACAGGGCAGCCTATGCTGATTCGGGTATTCCCGCGCAGCGATCAATTTACATATATTCAATTCCGCCCGTTCACCTCCGACAAATGCCAGATGGATGTAGTTCTCTATGGCAGTTACGCGGTGCAGTCGCTGCCGCTGCCTGTACCATTCGAGAGGCTCTACACAATGCCGGTGAACGATGTTCTGCGGCTTGCCGGCGACAAGTTTCCGCTGAAATACTTCGAGCCAAATCCTATGGACTATGCCGGTCAGCGAAGGTTTATCGGCATGGTACGTCAGCGCCTTCCGCAGCTTCGTTTTGCTGACGACGGTGCAATTAACGAAGATGGTGACTATGTTTTTATAAATACCCTGGAGCAGCAAAACGAAGCGAGGGGCGGTCTTAACTGCTCAGGTTTCGCAAAGTGGCTCATCGACGGTATTCTGCGCCCTGTTACAGGCAGGCGGCTTGCGATACCGCCCTTAAAAGAGCCGTTCGGCAGCCGTGGTTCTTCTTTTACGGAACTGCATGAAGAATCGCGGGATCCATTCTTCGGCCTTGACTGGATACGGAACCTTGCCGCCGAAGCAGGCTCCGTCCTGCGCTCACCCGCTTACAGCAGCCTTGACGAAATAGAAGTACGCAGCGAGGTTTTTTCGCAGGTACTTGTCCCTGTTAACAGGGCGTTCTCCGCGCACTCGTACACAGGCTTTCTGCAGGATGCCGGGTATGGCATTGAGGGACTCCACCCCCTGCTCTACACCCTCGCTATTGACGAGCCCGGGAGGTTTTACCTTGCGGCGGTTAACACCGAAATGGGCCCTGCATCAACGCCGGAAAACCTGCGCGGCGGCGCCAGAATGCGTCAATATTTTCACATTGCGGCATTAGTTCCGTATTTTACCGAATACGGCGACTTTAGAATCGTAGTCTTTGAAAGCGCCGCCGAGACATCTTTTAATGCCTTCAGAACCCGCTACCCGGAGCATCATGTAAATCTTGTACGTATCCCGCTCGAGACCGCTTTTGATCCATAGGCAAACCAGCTATACTTAAAGAATGAGACGGGATATTGATGCTGTTGCATTCGACCTTGACGGAACCCTGTACCCCAACTACCGCCTGAACATCAAACTTCTCCCGTTTATCCTGAAAGAATGCCGCCTTCTGGTTGCGTTCGGGAAAACCCGTGAAATTATCCGTGAAGAGCAGGAAAGCTCTCCAAATTATCCTCTTACCGACTTCTACAATTATCAAGCAGCCATTACAGCAAAAATACTGAACCTGGCGCCGGATATTGTAAAGGATAAAATAGACCGCCTTATGTACCGGGGCTGGGAACCTCTGTTTAAGAACGTTGAGCCTTTTTCATATGTACCGGAAACACTTTCCGCCCTTAGGGCAAAAGGATATAAACTGGGGCTGCTCTCTGATTTCCCGCCGGAAAATAAACTTGATTATCTTGGGCTTTCCGGCTGTTGGGACGCAGTGCTATGTTCAGAAAGTTCAGGAACCATCAAACCTCATCCCCTCTCTTTCCTGGAATTGAGCAAATCGCTCGGTCGGCCGCCGGAAAAAATTCTCTATGTGGGAAACAGCCTTGATTATGATGTGGCCGGAGCATGCCGCGCGGGAATGAAAACAGCCTGGATAAAAAACCCCCTGCTGCCCGGCCGTGTAAAAAATTATAAACCCGATTTTACCTTTACAAGCTATCGCCAATTACTCGATTATATGCTAAATTGATATCAATGGTTTTTACTATTGGGAATCTGATTACCATTGGCATTGTTGCACTTACGCTGATCCTCTACCGGTTTTTGGACAAGAATAACCGCTCTCTGGACAAGGTGCGCAAATTTGCCGATAAGTGCAAAGATGATATTGCCGCATACGTTGAAGAAAAAAGCATTGCGGTAAAGAATTTCGGAATTGATCTGGATGTGGAAAGAAAGGCCGCAGCGGAGCTGATGAAAAGCATCCAGAAGATTACCGAGGAAGAGCTTGCAAAAAAAGCCCAGACAATTGCCTATATCGACGAGCAAATAAAAGCTTACGATTCATCCTTACAGGAACTGGCGGGAATGACCGGCCGCGTCCAGGAAAACCTGCACCGCATCCGCGATGAATCCGCTTTTGTTGAAAGCGCGGGCAAAAAGGTAGGCGAAGCCAGGGAAAAAATGGAGCAAATCCAAAAAGCCCTGAGTATAACGGATAAAAATCTGCATGAGGCGGAAGATCGCTATAGAAAACAAAATGCCGAAGCTCTGGAGATGAATGCAAAGGCGCTGATTTCTGCAACGGAAACCAGAATTGCCGGCTTTGAGACAGTTGCAAAAACTATTGAACGCAAGGTAGCCGAACACCGCCTGGCCGTTGATCGGGTAGAAAAGGAAAGGGAAGCAGTCCTTGCAAGGGACACCGAGCAGATCAATAAAACCCTTAGAGAAGCTGTAGAAAAGGCGGGTAGCCGCGCCAACAAACTGGAAGAAACTGCCCTGGTAAAACTGCGGGAGCAGGCGCAGGAACGGATAAATCAGCTTAAAACTCTGGTTGAAGAAAAAATCAAGGCTGTTCAGGAAAACGCCAAGGGCAAACTGGGTGAAATAAATACCGCCCTTACCCAAACTCAAAGCGAATGGAAACAGGGCTTTAGAGAATTCAACACCGAGGCAAAAAAGCAGCAGGAAGAGTTGAATGACTCGCTGAATAAACAAACAGAAAACTGGAAGGAACTGTGTAAAAATTCCGAACAGAATATAATCAGCGCCGTTGAAAAGCGCCTTGGCGAATATAAAAGCGCCCATACCGAATCAATTAATCAACTGAATAATCTTGCAGATGACGCAGCCCGCCTGGATTCAGAACTGCGTTCCTATATGCAGGGAGCCATGAACAGGGTTTCCGGCGACTTTGCCGATTTCGAGAAAGAATCCCGCACTGCAAGGGATGCCGCCATTGCCGACTTTAAGGCACAGTCAGGCTCTTTGCGCAAGGAGCTTAAGGAACTGGACAAGGAGCTTGATGAAATAAAACAGCAGGCATTTGACAATGTTTCGGGCAAACTTAAAAAATTCGAAGAAAGCGTTTACGGTGAAATTGAAAAACGCAGCGCCGAAATAGAAAATAAAATGACGGAGGCCCAGCAGAATACTGAAAACCTGCTTAAAGAGGCTGAAAGTGCGAATAACGCTGAATGGCGGAAGATCGAAGAAAATGTAGCGGCAGAACAGCGGAAAAATATCGCGGATATAGCCGAACGGCTGACAACGGATCTGAACAGGCTTAAACAAGAAGCCTCGGCATTTGAAGACGGCATTCGCGAAGAGATGCGCAATGCAGACGACTCCCGTCTTTCGTTTGCGGATCAGAACAGGCGGGATTTGGAAGAAATCCGTCTTGCCGCCGAGAACGAAGTTAAGAATCAAATCGGGCAGCATCACCTTACCATGCAGGAAACCCTGCGGCAGAAGCAGAGGGAACTGGACGAAAAACTCGAAGAAATATCAGATAACTCTGAAACAAGGTACGCCGCCATTGAAACCTCCGCTGAAAATTCCCGGAAGACAATCGAGGAATGGCATGGCCAGTTGAAAACCCAGATGCGGGATATGGATGCTTCGATGGAAGAACTGCGCCGCCGCAGCCGGGATATGGCGACGGAAAATGATGAGCGGATTGATTCCATGCGTGTTAGCCTTGAAGACATTCGCAAAGAACTGGGCGTTCAGACAAAGGTGTTCGCAAAAACCGGCGAGCTTAAGCAGGAGCTTGAGCGCCGCATGGAAGAAATAAGCGGAGACCTCGACCGCCTGGATCAGCGTAAAAATGAAATTGTCCAGATAGAAAGCCAGTTTACCCGCATTAAGCGGCTGGAAGATGAAGTAAACGCCAAAATGACGCGCTTCCTCTCGGAAAAACACCGGATTGAACTGATGGAAAGCGATTTTAACCGCCTGCTTCAGACTTCCCAGGCTGTCGAAGAAAAGCTGACCCAGGTATCAACCTCCGATGACATCTTACAGGGTGTGCAGGTGCAAATCCGCAGGCTGGAAGATTCGATCAAAGAAACCGAAGAAAAGTACCAGCGTGTCCAGCGTAAGAGCCAAACGCTCGAAGAAACAACCGAAAGCATAGACCGCAACTTTAAGTCATTACAGGAAACGGAAGCTGCCCTCAAAACTGCGGGCGAAACCATTTCCCTGCTTACAGAGCAGAGTGAATATATGAGGTCCTCGATTGAGTCTCTGGTAACTGAAAATGAAAAAGCCCGCGACACCTCCGACAAGCTCGCTATCCTCGACGATTCGCTTACCCTGATTGAAAAACGCATCGTGGAAATGAACGTAGCCCGCGAATGGCTTGCCCGCCTGGAAACAGAAATGCAGGCGCTGGATAAAGACGCCCAGACACAGCTCCGCCTGACAAAGTCGCTGCTCAGCCGCGAAGGAGGCAAAATCACCGCCGCCGCCGCGAAGAGCAGCAAGGGCGCCCCGCCCCCGCAGGACCGTGACAATGTTATAAGGCTTAAACGCTCAGGCTGGACGATAGACGAAATCGCCAATGCCCTTGGGCTTTCCAAAGGCGAGGTAGAGCTTATTCTTGAACTGGGCTCGCTGGATTAAGGTTTTTCTCTGTAATTACAGAATTTTTTTCTAAAATACTAAAGCACCACACGTCCGTGCGCCAATATATATATGTAAAAGATGAAAGTTATAATTTCTTTATCTTTTACTTGTATCTTGAATTTGAAAAAAGGTACACTAAATTACTTTAGGAGAGTGTAGTTATGACATCAACAGAGACATTAACCTTTGAAAAGGTCTGGGCAATGTTCCAGGAAACCCGAGAACAAATGAAGGAAACTGATCGGCAAATCAGCAGATTAGGTAATCGTTTTGGGGAACTGGCCGAGCATCTGGTTGCTCCCAACATAAAGGAAAAATTCAGGGATTTAGGCTTTAAATTCGAACAAATCTCGCTTGATCACAGTATTTATGACGGCAATGGGCGGTGCCTTGCGGAGATTGATATACTGCTGGAAAACGGCGATATAGCCATGGTGGTAGAGGTAAAAGCAAAACCGCGCGAAAATGATGTGGACGAACACGTAAAGCGGATTGAAGTACTTCGCCGGCGTGCCGATGCCCGCAATGACAGACGCAAGTTTCAGGGAGCCATAGCCGGAGCAATAATGAGCGATTCTGTGCGCAACTACGCCCATAAGGCGGGTTTTTATATAGTAGAGCAGACTGGTGTCACTGCCGGGAGCGACGAACCGGAGGTTCGGAGCGACCATTCAATATTTCCACTCAGTGCGCGACCCGAAGGGGAGCCTACTGTGAAGATTTCCATTCCAAAAGATTTTTCTCCTAAAGAGTGGTAGTCACCCCGCCAAGCACAAAAAAAACCCCGGCTGCCCGGGGTTTTTTTATAGTCTGCTAAATTAAATTACCAGCTAACTTTGAAGTGCACGGGAATTCCAAAGTAAATTTCGCCGGCTGCATCAACATTGCTGCCTGCTTGTTTACCGGACGAACTCTCGGTTGCCATACTAAGCCCGGTCTGGAGTGTTACACCCCCAATCTCGTAGGTAGCATACACGCCAAGGCTGAATGTGGTGTCATTATTTATATATTCTTCTGTGCTGCCACCAACATCAAGTTCAGCGGTCGATGAAGCTACTGCAAAAGCAAGCTGGGCACCGACGGTAAGGTTTTCGGTAATACCGTATTTTCCTCCAAGAGCCATATACAACCCGAATAAACTGGCCTTTTCGTCTTTTCCAAAAGTCTGCCCTTCATAGACACCAATTGGATTATCAGAGCCGGTTATACCGCCAAACACCATGTGGGTAATAAGGCCGACTGTAAGGTTTTCAACACCGGTGAACTGTACCGCAAGATCAATGCCAAGCAGGAAGGGCGAAACAAAACTAACTTGATCGCCAGCAACCATGTCATCTTCATATACGGTGAATGGTGTAGCGACACCAAAAGCAATGTCAAGGCCGTCTACAACAAACAGGTTGGCATAAACGCCAATGCTGTTTTGCCACGCACCATTACCATCCGGATCGCTCGAACCGGTAAGATCGTTGCTATGCTTTGATGTTTCGTTTCCGCCTTGAATCCTGTAGACAAATCCGAGCGATATTACATCGGCGAGTTTATCAAGCTCAACCCTTAAACCCATATTAATCGCATCGGAGTTCCAGTGGTCGCGGGGATCAATATTCAATACGCTGGTACCGATTGTAACATAAACAGGCTCGAAACCGGCAGTTATGTAATACAGCGTATCGCCCAATTTGAGGCCTTTGCAATAAAAACCATCCTCAAAATCATCGTAGTAGAAGAAATCTCCATTAAAGGCATCGGCAAAGAAACTGATTTTGCTGCCATCGCCTTCATTCCCTACATAACCGCTGAAAATACCGATATCACCCTTGAAATACCAGTCTCCAAAGCCCTGACCCAGAACGTCAAGAAATGTCGCGCCATTGTCGTTGTAGAAACTTGGGCCATGCTCCCAGTCGGCCAAAGCTCCCAGGTCCCAATCCAGGAAGGCCTCATAATTTTCACCTGTGTAGGTGAATGACAGACCTAAACCATTGCCGAAGCGGGCGTGCGGAATGGACAGGAAATTAACATCCCCGGGTTCCGAATTGTCAGCAGCTTTTCCTGTACCATTCTCAACACTGAACAGATCGACTGCGGCTTCCGCATGGAATCCAATGGACAACTGCGCAAAGGCGGCTGTGGTTATTAATGCGAGCAGAATAGAAATTGCAACAAGCTTTTTCATATTTCCTCCTTAAACTTGCGGGAAGGAAGCAACCGACGGTTACATTTTGCTTTCATGAACCGGAAAAATTCCGATAGTCTACGAGAGCGTAAATCGTTATTATGGTTAAAATTGCACATAGATTATGCATTGCACGTAATTCAAGTTTGATCGGGTGTAAGCACTTATGTATGCAACAGGAGGTTTTATGAGATACAAGGAGCCCTTTACGGTTTATCCCAGAAAATTAAAAACAGTTACCGTGTTCTATTACCAGTGTTATGACAGTAATGGCAAAAGAATTTGCGGCCATTCTACCGGACAACGGACAAAAACAGCCGCCAAAATATATTGCATGGAGTTATATAAAAAAGGAAAATTAGTACCCGAAAAAAGAACCATTGGCTTTGCTGATTTTGCTGTCGGCTGGTGGAATCCCAAAACATGTAAATATCTGGAATGGCGACGGATGCAAAATCCCCTTGCGCCTTCTACCATCGATCATTATAAAACCAGTTTGGAGCGCCATATAAAACCATATTTTGGAAATATGCGGCTTAACACTATATGTCAGGAAACAATACAAAACTGGATTATAACCCTTTCACGGAAAGGCTGCAGCAATTCTTCCATTAATGTTCATATCGCTACGCTAAAGGTAATGTTGAAAGAGGCGGTACGTCTTAAACTGATAACATTCGATCCGTCCGAGAAAATAAAAAAATTAACTGCACATAACAAAGAAGTCCAAATATTAAAGCGTGAAGAAGTACGAAAACTATTCCCGGAGAACTGGAAAAATGTTTGGACAAGCCATGAGGTGTATATTTTTAATATGCTTGCCGCCTGTACGGGCATGAGGCTGAGCGAGATAATGGGCCTGCAAAGAGAAAATATCCATGATAATTATATACATGTTTGTGTTCAGTATTCAAAAAAATACGGCTTAAGGCCATTAAAGACAAAAGACTCAAGGAATGTTCCTATTGTAGACAGTCTGCGCAGGAACCTTCTAAAACTCGTTAATTATGGGCAAGGGTTTGTTTTTTCCGATTCGGGGGGTAAAACTCCGATTTCACGGAGTCGGCTTTACAGGGAAACGGGAAGGGCCTTCGATAAAATAGGCATAGACAGCAGGGAGAGAAAAAAACGCAGTATTACACTGCACCATTGGAGGCATTTTCTTAATACTGCCCTGCTTATGGCTAATGTCAGTACACTTAAAGTTCAGAAGGTTACGGGCCACAAATCCCTGTCCATGACCAGGCACTATACCCATTTTGACAGCCGTGAATTTTCCGAGGTTCTTGATGTTCAAAAAACAATTCTCCCCTGAAAACTGCTGTCATTTCCGCTGACATAGGCTTTGAGTGGGACGCTGCCTGTTTTTTGAGTTTTTGTGTGGAAAACTGAAATTTCCCAAAAAAACCCCTGTTTTTGGCCGAAATCCTGGAAATAATCAATTTTTTACTGCAAAAATCCTTGATAAACTACTTGAACACTTTATAAAAAGATGCGATAATATAGAGGAGGCGTTTTCTGGGCTTGTGCCGGGAACGCATGTTAGGATATGTACACTAAAGGGGCATTGTACACTGTATTGGGGGTTGTTTTCGGGAAACCGGGTAGAATCCACTTTCGGAAAAATATCTTGACAAAAAAATTAAAACATGATACTACTATGATCAATAGTACTTCATGAGATAGGGGAGGAACTAAGTAACCGTCGGTTGCTTCCTTCCCGCAAGTTTAAGGAGGAAATATGAAAAAGCTTGTTGCAATTTCTATTCTGCTCGCATTAATAACCACCGCCGCCTTTGCGCAGTTGTCCATTGGATTCCATGCGGACGCCGCAGTGGATCTGTTCAGTGTTCGGAATGGGACGGGGAAAGCCGCTGACAATTCGGAGCCCGGAGATGTTGATTTCCTGTCTATTCCGCACGCCCGTTTCGGAAATGGATTGGGTCTGTCATTCACCTACACAGGTGAAAATTATGAAGCCTTCCTGGATTGGGACCTGGGAGCTTTGGCCGATTGGCAAGGACACGGAAGTTTCTATTCCGATAATGGCGCGACATTCCAGGACTTTCTGGATCAGGGTTTTGGAGACTGGTACTTCAAGGGTGACATCGGTATTTTCAGCGGCTATGTAGGGAATGAAGGTGATGGCAGCAAAATCAGTTTCTTTGCCGATGCCTTTAACGGAGATTTCTTCTACTACGATGATTTTGCAGATGGTTTTTATTGCAAAGGTCTCAAATTGGGCGAAGCACTGTATTACATAACTGCCGGTTTCGAGCCTGTTTTTGTTACGATCGGTACCAGTGTAATCAGGTCAGTACCCGATGGAACCTGGAACTCAGATGCAATTAATATGGGTTTAAGGCTCGAGCTTGATAAACTCGCCGATGTGATATCGCTCGGATTTGTCTACAGGATTCTTGGCGGAAACGAAACATCAAAGCATAGCAACGATCTTACCGGTTCGAGCGATCCGGATGGTAATGGCGAGTGGTACAACAGCATTGGCGTTTATGCCAACCTGTTTGTTGTAGACGGACTTGATATTGCTTTCGGTGTTGCAACAGAATTCACCGTATATGAAGATGACATGGTTGCTGGCGATCAAGTTAGTTTTGTTTCGCCCTTCCTGCTTGGCATTGATCTTGCAGTACAGTTCACCGGAGTTGAAAGTCTGACAGTCGGTCTTATTACTCACCTGTGGTTTGGCGGTATAACCGGCTCTGATAATCCAATTGGTGTTTATGACGGGCAGTATTTTGGAAAAGACGAAAAGGGCGGTATGTTCGGATTGTATATGGCTCTTGGTGGAAAATACGAAATTACCGAAAACCTTACTGTTGGTGCCCAGCTTGCCTTTGCAGTACTTTCAGAGACTGCTGAACTTGATGTTGGTGGCAGCACAGAAGAGTTTATCAATAATGACACCACATTCAGCCTTGGCGTGTATGCTTCTTACGAGATTGGGGGTGTAACACTCCAGACCGGGCTTAGTGTGGCAACCGAGAGTTCGTCCGGTAAACAAGCAGGCAGCAATGTTGATGCAGCCGGTGAGATTTACTTTGGAATTCCCGTACACTTCAAAGTTAGCTGGTAATTTAACCTAGCAGTGAAAAAAACCCCGGGCAGCCGGGGTTTTTTTTGTGGAACACCACGAACACCATTTGCCCTGATGGCCGAAGATATGTATATTATAACTATGGAAACAACACAAACAGCAGGGCGGCAACCGGATGCCCCTCCCCCCGGTTTTGAAACAGTCTGGGCGACATTAGACAGAATTGCCAAGCGGCAGGAAGAATCCGACCGAACAATGAAAAAAAATAGAGATGATTTTTACAGAAGGCTTGGACATTTAACCAACCTTTTTGGCGAAGTAACTGAACATATGCTCGCAGCCGATCTATGTGAAAAATTCAGAGATTTTGGGTTCGACTTTCCCAGAGCAAATCCAAATGTTTTTGTTAACGACAGGGTGAATAAGATTTATCTGGAAATTGACATCATGCTGGAAAACGGCGATAAAGCCATGCTGGTCGAAGCAAAAACAAAACTCACCACCGACCGTATAGATAAACACATAGAACGCCTTGAAAAAATGCGTGTCTATGCAAATATACGCGGTGATAAACGCGCTTTTTTGGGAGCGGTTGCAGGTATTGTAGTAACAGATGAAGCAAGAAATCACGCATTAAACCAGGGCCTTTATTTTATTGAGCCTTCCGGAGATACTTATAACATAACCCCGCCAAACGGCAGCCCAAAAGAATGGTGATTTTACACCCCGTCTGCTCTGCGGCAGGGTAGGTTGATTATTTTTACCATTTGTCCTATAAAGAAAGTATAGTTAAAAGCTCGGGCCGTTAGCTCAGTAGGTAGAGCATCGCCCTTTTAAGGCGGTGGTCGGAGGTTCGAATCCTGCACGGCTCAATGAAAAAAAACTCCGTCGATAGGCGGAGTTTTTTTGCTTACCGTGCGGGATTCGAAGGGTTTTCGCGGCCCGAGGAACCACTGGTTCCGATGGCAAACGCACATGGATGTGCGTTTAGCGAAAACCCCGGCCTGGTAGCCGTCACCCAGCACTTAATTTTTAAGTGCTGGGTGAAAATCCTTCCTATCGGCTCGCCGACCATAGGGAGGCCTACCCGAGGCAGGGATGCCGAGGGTTGTAAGGCGAATCCTGCACGGCTCAATAAGAAAAAAACTCCGTCGGTAGACGGAGTTTTTTTGCTTACCGTGCGGGATCAGGAATTGTTTTTCCGCATCTTCAGTTCTGTTTCTTTCTTTTCAAGGGCTTCCTTCACCGCCGCAAGCTCGTCAAGTATGGCCTTTATCTCGGGGGCGTCACGCTCTACAATGGATTCGCGGCGCTCGGCAAATGTGCGGTAAACCTCGTTCCCCAGGCGGCTCAGGATTTTTTGAGCCTGGCCTTCAAGCTGCCTGATTTCGAGCATCATAATTCCGCGTTCACCCAGATCCTGGGCTTTTGCGCCTGCCTTAACGGCAAATTCCTTGGATGCCGTAAGTCCCTGATCCATCAATTCCTTCATTCTTTCGCTAAATGTCATATTGTCTCCTTACTTTCTCTTAATACCCAGAATGGTAAGATCATCATACTGTTCGTCCTCTTCAAGGTAAGTATAGTACATATACGCTTCATTTTCACGGAATTCCTGGGTGGAAGAACAATATTGTCTGTACTGCTGGAAGTGCTTTTTCAGAAATTCATCCACCTTTTTGTCCACAAGGACTTTTGAGTCTTCACCGGAATTGGGGCCCTTATAGCAACGAAACATTTTTTCTACCGATACCATGGCCATAATCACTTCTTCGGCAGTTCCCTTACAGAAAGAAAAATCGAACTGCAGCTCTTTTTCACCTTCGGGATTGTGGTGTTTACGCAGCGTGTAGACCTGCCTGGCCATTACCGCATTGATGATGTCGTGAACGCGATCGGCCCCCAGTTCTTCATCAGCCTGGCCGCTTGCATGGTTTTCGTGGGGCGTATCAGTCTCGCCTTCGGCGCATACGGTTTCCTTAAAATCTTCGCCGCGGAATTTTCTCTTTGCTTCTTCAATACCGTCTGTATAAAGCAGCAATATGTCTCCCTGGCCGAGGGTAAGAGTCTGCACCTTATAGCCGCCCTTGGATTCAACAATGAAATTGGGAAGTACGCCGGTAGCCGGTGTTTCCGGCAAGGAAATGGTTTTTATCCTGCTTTCCGATGCATCATATAAATGCACGATATTGTCGCCGGCATTGCAGAAGCGCAATGTTCCGGTATGGGTGTCGAAAAGGCAAAGGGTAAAAGCTGCAAACCTGCCCTTAAAAGCCAGGGTTTCTATAAAGTCATTTATCTGGTAAACGACTTCCTCGATTCGCATACCTTTGTCATCCGGCTTCCACTGTTTAAAGTAATTCAGGAACATAGTCGCTACCTGGATCATTATAAGGGCCGCAGGTATTCCCTTGCCGGCTACATCACACTTTATGATGGCCCAGTAACGCCCATCCAGTTCCTTGTAATCGAAGTAGTCGCCGGATACTCCCTTGGCCCCTTCGTAGTAACCGAAAAATTGGACGCTTCCCGTCTCCTTGAATCCTGTACTCTGCTTATTGCCAAATTTGTCCAAATCCAGGGGGATAAATTTCTTCTGTATTTCCTTGCCTATCGAAAGATCCGAAGCTGCCACAGCCGCCTTAACAAGGCCGTGGGTCATGTCGTTAATGGTACTGCCCAATACGGCCAATTCATCATGGGAAGTGATGTTAATATCCAGACCGGCAAGTTTTGCCATATTTTCCGTATCACGGATTGTTTCGACATGGCTCACCAGTTTCCGGATCGGCTTGATAATAATGGTTGATAGAATCAGAGCGCCGATTATTCCAATGATAAGCGCAGCAACGGCGACGACCAGTATGGTCTGCAGCAGCAGCAACTGTCTGCTGGATATTTCCGCAACAATGGTATCCAGCGACACTTCCAGCCGGACGATACCTCTAAGGTAATTATCATCTGTGCCGAGACGGAACATTACCGGCTTAAAGAATATAAAAATATTATCAGATGTTTCCGGAAGATGTTGAGCAGAAAACTGCGGATAGGAGCCAATTTCACCGGTAAGTTCTGCCAGCGTTTCGGCTAGAGTTGTTTCCAACGAACGGGTAGTAAGCTGAATCTCGTCGAGGCGCTCAAGGCTTCGTGCATCTGTACGGAGCGCCAGGGAAACTCCTTCCTGTGTCAATTCTGCGATGGTTTGAGTAATATGCCCCACACTTCTGCGGGCGTTTTCATTCAGCTCCCTGCCAAATTCTTCAAGAACAGGGCTAAGATCGTCATGTATCCTGGAAACGCCTTCCTGCAACTCGGAAGTATCGATCTTGGATAATATATTTCGATCGTTTGTCGCCCAGACATGATCGTTGTAAATTGTGGAACCGGAGCCAAAACCGGTTATCGTAACATAATTGGCTTCTGGAAGGACTATTGACTGCGAAGGAAGAAAACCCAGTTCCAGCAAATTTCCGGCTGGTAAATACGCTCTGGCGCTTGAGGCAAGTCCTTCCAGCAATACCGTGGAACGATCCCATAATCCCTGCAGCAGGGTTTCCCGCTGGGTTCTGGTCATTAAGTAGTACAGAGGACTGGAAACCATTACAACCACCAGGAGTACGAGTACAGTGGTATATGCTGCAAGTTTGAAACGCAGGCCAATCCCCCGCTTTTTTATTCTGGTAATTTGTTTTTTCTTTTCCATAGGCAATAAATCTCCTGTAATGAGTGCAAGCGCTTCCATCTTTACCGCTGAACTTTCGGCAATTACTCCGCCGATACCGCGCACCGCGGCGAACATTCCCAGAACGCAAAAAACAACCAGCACGGCGGCAAGCGCCATGCCCGGATTTAGCAGCACTTTGCGCTCTGCCCTGCGCGTCCAGTAAGGTTTCCATTCCTGTAAATAGTCGCCGAATTTAACGGTTCCCCTTCTGCCGGCGGTTATTATCTGCTCGGCTGTATACCAGCCCCTTGAAGAATGCTCCAGCCTTAAGCGATACCGGCCCTCTTCAAGATTATCAATAACAAGGCCGCTGATTTCACGGTCGGAGCGAGTAATAAATTCTCCGCCGGCGGCCAGGAATTCTGATGAAGATCCGGAAGCATCCTCCGGTTCAAGAATAATTCTGGCAACAGAACCGTTGGTAGCAAAACCTCTTCCGATTATTCTTAATGTCAGCACACCCTGTTCATCCTGGGAAGAATCAACATAGCTGACTGATGTATAGGGAATAAATTTATTTGTTCTGAACACAATGCTCGATCTTTCACTGATATTTCCGGCCTGATCAATGGCTGATACCGAGAATGCCCAATAGCCGTCATCCTGATTAACATAGCTTACAGTGCTGCCTGTTCCCATTAATCGCGATGGAGGATTATCCGGTGTCCTGCCGGGAGTGTTCCCCAGATATTGCAGGCTCCACGTATATCCTTCAAGAAACGGTTCATTGGAAGGTTCCCAGGCCATTCTGAAACTGTTGGTAGTAAGGTAGCCGCGATCATCGACCGCCGGCTCGATAAGGATCAAGGCGTCGGGCGGTGTTGTTTTTCTATAGTATTCAATACGGGAAGGCGCAGACCAGTTGCCGGCAAAGTCATGTGCAATTACGCTGAAATACCACCGGCCTTCCTCAGGGGCGTAAAGGTCAAGATTCAGATTTGCAGTGCTACCGGTATTGTAAACCATCACCTGTCTTTCCGGTTCATCATCCTGGTCCTTAGACCAGTTCCATGAGAAGCCAAGAATACCGGAAGGATCCGCAGGGATATTCCAGGAATATCTTGCACGCTCTGAACGGGAAGGCCTGCCGGGAGTATAGCCGGTGGTTATTCTCGGTCTTTCAACAAAACGATCCGGCTCTACAGAATATATTCGTCCGGCACCCCCGGAGATTCCCTGCCAAAAAATGGAAATGCCGTCCCAGCCAACAACAGGCCTGGCAAAAGACGCTTCGCCTGATGTACCGGAAAGTTCGTAATTTTGCCAGGTTAAACCATCATGCCGTGCCATAAAAACACGGTTGTTCCCCCTGCTGTTATCGAACCATGTAACAATAGGGAAACCTTCATGTAAAAAGCCAATGGGGTTATTGCAGTACGCTTCTGTACTGTTTACCCTCTCTATTAGCCCGTTAATATTTCCATTCTGCCCGATAATGGTAGAGTATATCTGGGGTGGGTTTGTAATATAACGCCGTTCCCAGACAAGAAGCAGGTCGTTTCCGTATCTTGAAAGATGCGGGCGCTGGTTGTCAAACCTGTCGGGTGACGCCAGTGTCTGCACAACGGGATCACGAAACGAGGAAAAGCGCCTTGATTCGCTCCAGGTTTGACCGTTGTCATCGCTGGTCTTGAAAAACAACTGAAATGTCGAAGAAAAATCTTCGCCCGTAACCAGAGACTGAAAAAAAACAATGTCCCTTTGTCCAATGCTTCCATGTGCCGGCAGAAAATTCAATTGCAGATTTGGCTCGTCGATAAAGAGTTCAAACGGCGACCAGGAAAGTCCATCATCGGAAAGAGCGTAATAGATGGAAAGAGACTGTCCCTGGCCCCTGGTTATAAAAAGGATATATCCCCCGTCGGCTCGGACAAAAATACGCGGAGCAACGGAATTTTCGGATCCCAAATTTACCCTGTTGCCGGAAAAACTCGCCCCCCTGTCACTGGAAATGAGTATCTCCGTCTCGCTGCCTGATGCACCCACAGCAATGATAATCCTGCCCAGATTATCAATAACAAGGCTTAAAATCGAAGGCTCCGTTCCGGAATATGAATACGGCCCCGCCACAATTCCCCTTTGCCTCCAGGTTTCGCCGGAATTTTTTACAGCCAGGGCGATGCTAATAAATCCATCGGCGGCAAGGCCCGGATTTCTGTTTACGGCGGCTTGCTGCCAGGCAACAGCGGCAAAACTGTCTGATGATGCACTGACCGGGAAACTGCCTGCGCCGGAAAAAACAACCGGATTATCCCAAAAAAGATCTGATTGCGCACTTAGGGTCGTTGTAAATAAAAAGAGAACCAATCCGATGAGCAGTACACAGCGTGGAAACGTGTCCCTTGTTTTAGTGAAGGGTATCATAATACAGACTGTATCCTTCGCTGTAATTCGATCAGCTTAATTACATTACGGTTATTTGGATTCTGCAAAAGCCGCTCTACTATCGCCATAGCCATAAGGTTGTTGCCTGACTGAAGTTCCCTTACAGCCCGCTGGTAATTTGATTCATCCTGGCTGTTCAGAACGATTGCACCCGGAGCGCTCATCCTGGTAAGCAGCCTGTCTTTAACCAGCGTGGCTTCGATGTTTTCCGGGTTAAGGGCAATGGCCTCGTTTATCTGAGCAACGGCAACTTCATATTGTGTACTGATATTTCCTTCCAGAATGCGGCTGGCCGAAGCGGCCAGTTCCCTGGAGCGGGCAAGATTCTGCGGGTTTGGCGGCGGGAGCCGGTAACCCATATCAATCTCGGCCTGCCTTAGAATGCCCGCAATTCCCGGATACCTGGGATTTATTTCCGCCAGGTTTTGAAGATCGGCGAAGGATTCCAGGGAACGCCTTCTTGTGCCGGCTACGGCGTCTCTAAGACGCTGTTCAAACGATGCGTTAAATGCGGCAGGATCGATAAACTGATCCATTCTGAGTTCAAGAATTCCGGCTTCCTGGTTAACCGGAAAAATAAGTTTTACTTCCCTGGTCTGCTGCCTTGCTTCGCTAAATTTGGCAAGCCCGTTGGAACGCTGCCCGATGTTTATATACCTGACGCCTTCTTCATAATTCCTCTTGGCTTCGCTAAGGAGCTGACTCATTTCTGGATACAGGGGGGCGGTCGGCAGAATAACACGGCCGGAACGGAGCGACAGGGCGCCGCGTACAATGCCAAGCCAGTAGATAACTTCCTCGTTTTCATCAATATTGGTAACCTGCCAGCGGCTCCTGGCCCGCAGAAGGTAATCTTCGGCACGTTCAAAATTCCCTGCAAAATATGTATCGCGTGCATTATTTACAAGGTTTCTAACGTCCCTGATAACCATCTCATTTTCCAGACGGCTGATATCCTGTCCAAGGTTAACAAGCCGGTTATCCCAGTCTGCCCTTAGCGAAGCCGATTCCTGTATTGCAAGGGAATCGTTAAACCGGTCGGCGGCTCTCTGAAGCTGCTCCCTGGCAGTTTCCAAAGCCTGCCTTGTGTAGGCGGCCTGCGCCTCCCTGAACAGCCTCTCACCTTCCTGCCTGTAGGCTTCGGCCTGGGAAATCCTGTTTCGGGCGGCATTGGAAACAGCAAGCCCCTGTGTTCTAAGGCCAATTAACTCATTAACAGTCGTTACGGCTGACGTTTGCAGGCCTGTAATTCCGCCGTCGGCAAGTATGACAGGCTGCTCATTTCTGAATAAAGTCAGCAGATTATTTCCGCGGCCAATATCATCTTCCAATGCCTGAAGCATGCGGCCAAGTATCGCAAGCCCTTCAGCCGGATAGAAACCAATAACAACATTGCCGTCCTCGGTTTCACGGCGCTGCCCCTGAATAAATACATTAGCTTCAGCAAGTTCTTCACGTCTTGCTGTAAGAGACTGATAAAGATCGCCGTTTCCAATCGTATAATATCTGCGGGCCGACCGGAGGACTTCTTCAACGATTATGGAGTATAAATTTTCTATAGCGCTTTTTGTATCTTCAATGTAAAAAAGATAATCAGCATCGCCGCTTTCTTCCGCTATGTTTTCATACAAACGCAGTTCTGTTTCCCTTTGTTCCACTGCAGCAAGGACACCATTAAGATCATTCTGTAAACCGTCAAAACCTGTTCTTGACTGCTGCTCCTGCTCCATGGCACGACCGGAATTGACTGCCCCGCTTTGCCAGTCTGCAAACAGGGAAATATTCGAAGAGCGCAGCGGTACCAGTCTGCTTCCCAAATCCGCGGCTTCCGCAAGATGCACGCCCGCACCGTTAATGGATTCCAGCCTGAGGAATTGTCCGGCATTCTCCGGTAAAATTTGCTGATCAAAAATCCTTTCGGAACGGGGATTCCCCCCCTCTTTTAGCTGCATACGTTTACCGAATAGTAAGCCGGAAAAGCGGGTATAATCATCTGTTCCGGCAAGAGTATTTCTTGTTGTTATATAGTTATTGCCGCGAAAGGCAGCCATGCCGTTTGAATAATTGTTTTCAGCTTTTTCTGTAATTGCATTTTCTATCCGGCCTGCCGTACTGTTCCAGTGGCCCTCCAGTGCGCCAAGCATCCCCTCCTGAATCGACTCTCCCGGGCGCCCATGTATCAAACGGATCATGAACGCAAGATGATTGCGATTCCCGATACTTGGATCGGCGTTTTGAAAAATATCAAGCTGATAATCAAAATAGCCGGCTGCATTGTAAAGATCCTGCTGCAGTTCGATAAAGCTGTCCATGACCGGCAGCATCCGGCTGTAAACCGCAGCCAAACTGGCTGCCTGCCCGGATTCAACAACCTGCACCATTTCCGATGCCGCCATTCTTAACAAAGCGCCTGCCTGGGAAAATGCACCTAACACAGCATTGATGTTTTCCGTCTGGCGCCGGACCTGATTTTCAATAATTTCACCATAGCCTTCGTTAAAAAATTCATCGCGGTATATATCCATTCCGCCGGCATAGGTCAAAAGCGCCCCATGGAAGTCCCCGTGATCAAGCTGGGCGCGAGCCCGCACAAGAATATCCTGCAGGCGCATCCGGTTAAAATTATAAAGCGCAAGTTCCCTTACCCTTGTTATAAAGGATATAAAAAGCGGGCTTGTGCTGCTTTCCAGTTCCTCAAGATGCCTTGTCAGGTCGAGTATCTTTTCCGAATTTTCGGGCTCATTCAATAAGGTATCAACCAGCTCTTCCCCAACGCGATTAAATTCGTCCCGTGCGCGGTAAATCTGCCGCAGGCGCCTCTGGGCCTGGTCAAAATATACCGGATTACGCCTTGAAAAGCCGCTTAAAATCACAATAGCATCGTCGTAACGCTTTTCATGTATCAGTTCATCTGCTCTGGCCAGCGCTTGATCCTGTCTTCCGGCGGCATAAGCAGCCGGAAGGCTTACCATAAACCATAAGGGCACAAAAACGCAAAACATCAGTATTTTTAGGGAAAATTTTACCGGTTTTCGGCCTTTTGGCACAATTAACACCTGTTCTATAATTTTAACACCTTCCAGAGGCGATACTACACTTATACAAGAAAAATGAGAAAATCACTATATTATAGTATCGGAAAAACAGGCTCCATATACAAATTATTGCTATTTTTTATTAAGTGTCCGATATATACTATAGGAAGATGCCTCGACGGATAATCGTGCTTTTTTTTGTAATTTTTCCCATTTTCGCAGCCCCTGGCACGGGCGCTCAGGAGCGGCAAGATAATTACGGGGACATTGCTGATTATCTGGACAATATTTACGGTTTGGACGAAAATGCCGGCCTTACTGCCTTTCCGGTGCTTAATGTGCCCATGGGCGGCCACTCAGAGGGCATGGGGACTGCATTTACCGCCGTTTGCGATGATATTTCCTTTATAGAATTCAATCCTGCCGGGTCTTCCATGCTTTCAAAGTCTGAACTGGCCTTTTTTCATAACAACTGGATAGCGGATACCATGCTGGAAGGCATTGTTTATGCGACACGATTTGGAAATTTGGGCATTGGAGCAGGCGCAAAATGGATGTATACCCCTTTTACCGAGTACAATCTTTACGGCGAACGGGTTTCCAACGGCTATTATTCTGAGGGGCTTGTTATTCTGAATGCCTCCTATAACTTTCTTTCGGGCTATTATTTTTCCGGAATTTCGGCAGGGGTAAATCTGAAAGGAGCATTCCGTGTAATGCCGGATTTTACTGATAGCGAGGACAAAATAATCGCGAATTCCGGCTGGGAACAATCTGCGGTAATGGGAATGGCGGATGTCGGCATGTTGACCCGGTTTAATCTGTTTAAATTTTACAGCTCGCGGGACAAAAATACTTCCGTGGCACTGACTATGCGAAATTTGGGGCCTCCGGCGATAGACGAGCCCCTGCCTACGGTCGCATGCGCAGCCATGTCTTACAGTCCATTGCGGCCCATTCTCTTTGCGTTTGATTTTTATCTGCCTGTTAACATGATCGACCCTGATCTGTCGGAAAAACCCTACATGGCTTTTGGCGCTTCGGTAAATGTAACCGGCTTTTTGTCTATGCACGGCGGAATTATGTTCAAGGCGGGAAGCAGCCGGCTTACAGTAGGCAGCGCCGTAAATCTTGATAAAATTTCGATAGACATTAACTATACTCTGGATCTTGTTACCCAGTTGCAGCCACTGAACAGGATCAGTCTCGGAGTACGCCTTGATCTGGGCGATGGCGGCAGGAAACAAATATCCGATCGTATAGACGAGCTTTATCTCCTGGGTCTGGAATCCTATTCCCGCGGAGATTTCGGTGAGGCAAGGTACTATTGGGAAGAGACGCTTTCGCTAAACCCCAGATTCGATCCTGCAAAAGAGGGACTAGCTTTCCTGAACCGCCGCGAGGCGCTTGAGCAGCGCATAACGGATGTGCAAAACCTGGAATTTTAGCTTTTCCACGGCTATGGTAAAAGCAGAAAGATGCCTAAAGATAATTCTTGGGGGGCCTGCCTGTGGCCAAAAAAATCCGGGCGCGCCGCTCAGGCTAAAGCCTTCGCGCCTTTATCTTATCAACGGCCTTTATTTAGCGCCACACCATGTGGCATTAGTCATCTGCACAGCTTGTTGCTGTGCAGAAGCGAGTGCCGCGCGGGGGCGGCGTTTTTGCCACAGGCACCCCTCAAGTATTTTATTGGGCATCTTTCTGCAATTATCAAAGTAGTGAAACGCTTGCGTAGGGGGAGCTACACCGGAAGGCGGCGATGCGTAAACAGACCTGTTATATGACGTACCCCCGTACTCCATATATTCTATTTGCTCAGGAGTTTATTTATATTTTTGTAACAAACAATACAAAATAATTTGAAAGAATTGACAGACTAAAATTGTAAAAATTGACATGAAAGAGGCATGCATATATCCGATGCTAAGATTCAGTATTGCTCTGTTTTTCCCTTAATTTTTGCAATAATTCGTTCATTTCCGCTGAATCTCTTTTGATTTTGGTAGAAAAAATTATCCAGACGAATAAGTGAATTACAATAGCCATTGCAATAAGAAGCCATACCGGTATTGCGGAATACCAATCAAATATCAGCCCGAATATAACCAGTACAAGAATTAAATAGCTAATATTAATAAAATGCACCAGAATGTAATTCCGGATCTCCAATTTCCCCCGCAAAAAATATCCGGGAATATGAATCACTATATTTGTAAGGAAAATCTCCAAAACCACGCGGGCATTAATTATCTCAGTTTCCCCGCTGAAAAGTATTGAAAAAACAGCCAGAATGACCAATGCGGCGCCTGTGACTACCATAATGCCAATAATAGTTTGTTTCAATTATTCACTCTCCCGTAAAAACTGTTTTATACCAGCAACATATTTTCTGGTAACACATAAGTATATTTTATTGGATAATACTGCCTCCAGCCTGCTATTGCTCATGGGTCTGAATTTGTCAAGTTTGTTAACATTTATAATGCAATATTTGCTGATTTGAATAAAACCTTTGCTTTTCAGTTTCTCATATATTTGATACAGGCGGTATTTGGTAATATATTTTTCCTTTTCACAACATACAATTGTTTTTTCGTCCAGACTCTCAATATAATAGATGTCTGAAACATTAATATTTTTCACACTGTCATCCAAATAACACTCTATTTGCATATCAACCGACTTTATTATTGAGACTAGGCGCTCAATTACCCTGTTTTTTTGAGGATAGGTTATTGTTATTTCAATGTCTTTTTGCGATACTCTTTGCTCAAGCTTTAATATCATATGCTATTTTAATAATATAATAAATTTTTTAACTATGTAATGCTTTTTGAGGACATTCTTCAATACAATTCAAACAAAGAATGCATTCCGTTCCATTAACGCGTTTCCTTGAATTAACCATCATGTCTACATCCATAGGACAAACCTTTTTGCATTTATTACATGAAATACATTTATCAATATTTATTTTAACACGAAGTAATGCAAAATAGCTTGCGGGTTTAAGAAAAACAGTTATTGGACAAATATATTTACAAAATGCTCTATTATCTTTGAGAAGAAGTGCAAGTGTAATACCCGTCACATAATATAGAATATTTCCCGCGATAAAACACCAAAACATTACATTACCCATATAAGGAACTTGCTTTAAGAATAGGATGATACCAAAAATCAAAGATACAGCAAAAACAATGTACCTAATGTAACCTATGTTTTTTCTTGGATTTTGAGGAATTTTATAAGGCAATAATTCAAGTATCATTGCAGTCCAACAAGCATAACCACACCAAGCCCTGCCAAAAAGCAAAGGACCAAATATTTTTGCAATTAAATAATGCAGAACAGCAGCATAAAATACACCATTAAATAAAAGAATCCAAAATCCTTCTATCTGCATATTTTCATTTGATATTACCCCAAGATATAAAAACATATATAATCCAACTGCAAATAGCACTATAAGCCGTGCATATTTATACTTTTTCATATGAAAAAATAAGCCGATGGCAACACATGTCCCGATATATGTAAAATTAAATAAATAAAACAAATGGATTGTTAAACCAAGTGATAATGCAATGGTCATAAAAAAAAGCCATAGAACGAGTGGAAAGATAATTTGTTTCTTCATATCATAATACCTATCCCAAATAAGAACGCATTATACTGAGTAAGCGATTTTCTAAAAATAAAATCGCTTCTATATGAAGCGAGAATATTAATATATTTAGATAAATTATACTCAAATCCTAAATGTGAATAAATGCCAAATATATTTTCACCTGTTTTGACAAGGTTAATATAACCTATTGATCCAATTCCCATATTGAAATATTTAAACATTACCTGTTCTATCATTAACCCTGTACATAAGTACGATACTTGATCATTGCTCGGGATAAATAAATGATTAACAATTAAACCATACCGTTGAAACTCATTTGCAGATAGATGTATTTTTAACCCATAATTAGCAGCCCACCCGCTAATATCATCAGCAGAGAGATAACCAATACCCGCGTCGGGGCGAATTAAGAAGGTCTGACTATAAGAGAAAGACGACATTAAAAATACCAATACCAGCAAAAAAAATAATTTTTTCATTTTTTCCTCCTGTAATTGGTGAAATTATAGATGCAAATACCCCCAATGAGAATATAATTTTAAGTAAGATGCTTAAATTCGGGGCTAAGATGCAATATAGGCTTGCCTTTCTTTATCTGCTTATCACTCTCTCCATTTTATTTACTTCCCTCGGTATTTATATAATCCTTTTCAACCAATTTAGGGGGTATGTCACCTAACGCGGCGTGCGATTACGGCGTGGTTTCCTATTCGTCAGCGCTTCACTGCTTTGGCTTATTCAAAAATATATGCACAGAACAGGTAACGAGGGGTGGCAGAGGCAAAAGTGCCGTGCCCGCACGGTGCTTTTGGCCTCTGACAGGCCCCCTATTGCCTGTTATAGGCATATATTTTTGGCATCGCCATAGCCGTGGAAAAGCCTCACTTTCTCCGCCGAAAAATCCGGTAATTAATATCAGGAAATACATTGTGACGGCGCTCCAGGCTGGTAAGCCATTCTGTACTTATGTAGTTGCTGCCAAGAGCTTCGTAAATCGTTGTGAAATTGCGCAGGGAGCCTTCTATCTTGTTACGGGCATATTCCGTAGAATCCTGGTTGTACAATAGTTTCGGCCAATCGGAGCATTGAGCCAACAGTATTTCTCTGGCAGCCTGGTTTAAAGCGCGTTCTTTTAGGCCTGTATCATCAGGAAAGCGTTCAGCCAATTCTGTCATTCTTTCCATTGAACGAATCAGATGGCGGTACATCCAGTCATTGGAAGCGTCCAGCCAGGTTTCGGCATAGCCGTTAAAGCCCCACGAAGAAAATTCCGGGACCGAGGTTTGAAAAGCGCCTGTATCCTGCTTGTAAAGATATTCAACAGGAGTCATAAACTGCAGCCCACGATAGGACGAAGCCAGCCGGAACAGGGCTTCGATAAACAGCGGCCCTTCATGCCAGAAATGGCCGAAGCTATCGGCATTGTATGCGCAAAGACTGATGGGTATTTTCCCGATGTGTTTGGCCGCTTCATCCAGGCGGGCTATCCGGTCTTCCAGGAAGATTCTGGCATGCTCAACCGCTCTGTCCCTGGCGGCATCAGGATCATAAACCGCATCCTGAGCCTGACGCGCCAAAAGCTGCCAGTACTTAAAGCCGGTCATGTGCCTGCTGCCTTCCGTACTTAAAAACGGACTGATGTCGCAGGGCGGTAGCTCATAACCGGCATCCCGTGTGTTGTCCCTGTATATTCCATCGCCCGCCATCTGCTCAAGGTCTCTGGCGGCATAAAAATCCCTGCCCAGAACAAAAATACCGCCCGGAGTTTTTACAGGGTAAAAGCTCCCCCGCAGCGGCGCAGGTTTCCCGAATATTAAACCATGAGCGTCAACAATGGTGTAACTGAAATTATATTTGCGTAAATATGGCTCCACTGCGGTGCTCCAGCCAAGCTCCGGAAGCCAAAAGCCCTGAGGACAGCCGCCGAAGTGTTGCTTATAACAGGAAATGGCTGTTTCAATTTGAGCGTAAATCGCACCGGAGGAAGAAGTCTGGAACGGCAGAAAAGCGTGTGTTGCCGGACTGGCGAGAATTTCAATCTTTCCCTTGCGCTTATACCGGTCAATGGCACCGAGAATGTTGCTTTCATAATTTTCGATGAAAGCTGTTTTACGATCAACTGTTCGGTTAAAAAACAACTCCGCCAGTTTATGCAGTTCTCCCTTATCAGCATTCCTTTCCAATTCACTTCGACCGAATTCAATCTGCCTGTCAATATGAGCCAGATATTTTTTCTTTAGATGCTCATCACCCAGCATCTGGCAAAACAGGGGAGAAATCGAAAGCCCCAAGCGGAAAGGAATGCGATCATTTTCCAGACGATCAAGCATTAATAAAAGCGGAATATATGTCTCCGACAGGGCGTTAAAAAACCAGCCCTCCTCCCCCGCCTGCGAAAGATCATCATCGCCGTTGAATTCCCTTACAAAAGGCAGATGGGCATTAAGAACCAGGGAAATCACATAACGGCATTCCATTTTTACTGCCTCTTGATCCTGAGTTGACGGTCTGCGCTTTTCATTACGGAAAAATCGTGCGCTCCGGACAAACTAATGCATGGATTCTGATACAGTTCGATAACTTTTGGGCTGCCGCCGTTCCGATCCGCCGCTTCAACAAGCCTTGGCAGGGAAAATGGCCGCGATACAACAAGCGGCATCTCCGCAGATCCGCGGATTGCGCATAACTTAATAATGTAACTGCGATCAGAAGCGCCCTCCTGTTCTTGCATGGAGTCGTCTGTTTTATCAACATTCTCCCTGGCTACCGGAAAGCCGAGATACCTGGCTGTATCACTGACATTCACAGCAACCGTAAAGGATTCGTCTCCGGTAAAACCAGTACTGTTCCGGTTTTTATCATCATTAAGCGGAATAACCCTAAGGCAGTAGCCTCCAAAGTCAGGGGCATTTTCATGGATTTCCCTGTCATGCTCCTTTATCTCCCAAAGAACGAATGCCCAGAGGGGATCCCTGATAATTACTTCCAAAAACGAAATGTTGTACTGTTTGGGAAGGGCGGCAGTTTCCATAAACCGCTCCCTGATTTCCGCATTGTCCGCGGCATCGCCTTCCGCATTTAATGAAGCGTCCAGCAGTTCTTCAATTATGAAAAACCGCCCCATGCCGGAAGGAATATCTATGCCATGACAATCCGCCAGATTAACCAGCTCACCGGTGCTTAAACTTTCCAGCCATGATCTGGTAAAAGGAGTATGTCCGCGCTGTTCACGCTCGCATTGCTTGTCGATCTTCGGGCTGTCTGGTTGAGACACATTCATACCTTGTTTATTGTGGAAAAAAGAAGAGATAAAGTCAATGCAATTATGCTAAGATGCTTACATGCATTTAATCCTCGCTCACATAACAGTAAGCATGATATACGGAGTAATCTCCCCATATCTGCCGATTATGCTGCGGCTCCTTGGTTACCGTGCAGCGGTAATTGGCATACTTTTTGCAATTGCCGAGGGAGTGGGCATAACCGGGCCATTTCTGTTCAGTAGACTGGCGGACAGGAGCGGTAATTACAGGAGAACCATTATATTTTCGTTTGCTTTAACAACTGCCGCCGCTGTACCGCTTTCAATCTTTATACAACCCATTGCAAGCGCCTTGTTAATTGCGGTTTTTACAATCGGCCACCGGGCTGCAGTCCCTCTTATAGATGCGATAACCTCTATCAATTTGGGAGAGAAGGGCAATTATGGCAAAATTCGTGTATACGGTTCTGTTTCCTACGTATGTTTTATACTTTTCCTTCAATGGGTACCGGTATTACAGCCAGACACGCCGTTAAATATCTCGCTGTGGATTCTCTTTGCCGGCGCATTGGCCATGGGGGCATCTTTTTTAATGCCGTCAAAATATGCAAACGTTAAATTCGATCAGAAAAATACAAATTCAGGTCCCTGCGGTAAAGAAGAAAAACAAAAAGGAACTTTATGGACGCCGATTTTCATTTTGGGCCTGGCCTGCATAGCTTTAAGCCGGATGGCAATGGCTTCTATATACTCTTTCTTTCCATTATTTATGATTGAGTACATGAATTGGAACGCGGTCGGCCCAATGCTGGCACTGGCAAGCATTGCGGAGATACCCTTTATACTCCTGTCCAAACGCATTATCAGGCGTTTCGGTACAATGCCGCTACTTGCCTTTACCAGCGCAATGGTTGCGCTTCGACTGGGTTTGTACGCGGTCTTCCCGTACAAGGGGAGCATTATAATCGCCCAGCTCTTGCACTGCTTTACTTTTGGACTTTTTCACCCGGCAGCAATAGCTTTTATTTCCAACAATGTACCGCCTGAAAAACGCTCTTTTGGAATGACCTTGTATATGTCGGTAGGATCAGGGCTTCCCATTTTTATTGGGAATTTCATCGGGGGTTTTATAATCGACAGCGCCGGTTACCGCGCTCTTTTTGGGTCTTTTACGGCTTTCGCCATTTTGGGAGCGGCGATCTATGTTATTTACAGACTTAAGGAAGCCTCAGTAAAAAGAGCATAATAATCTGGCAGGGGAGCATAGAGATTCAAGGTGAGTCCTTGAACATCAACAACGAGCCTGTGTGCGTGGAGCATCAGCCTTTTTAGGCCGATGGTTTTACGGAGTTTTTTATTGAGTGAAAAGTCGCCGTATTTATCATCTCCAAGTATGGGGTTTCCTGTCATGGCAAGATGCCGGCGGATTTGATGCATTCTGCCGGTACCAAGAGTTAATTCCAAAACAGAAAAACTGCACTCGTCAGTAATAGTTAAGGCACCTGTTTTTATCAATTTATAAATTGTTTCAGATTTTTTTGCGCTTCCGCGGATTTCCAAATCCGCCTTAATGCTTCCATGTTCCCCGGCAGGGCAGCCCAGGCATACCGCTGTGTATTGCTTGAAAATGCCGCCCGATGCCCTGCCATCACTTAAAAGACGGGAGAAATCGGCAGCGGCTTCCCTGTTTTTTGCGACCAGGATAAGGCCGGAAGTATCCTTGTCGAGCCGGTGTACAAGGAGCGGGGGCGGCGTTCGGATTTCCGCCAGAATTTTATCCAGGGAAACCTTCACCCCCACCCCGCCCTGTACGGCAAGTCCCGCAGGTTTGTTAATTACAAGGCAGGAATCGTCCTCATAGACAATTTCTATTGTCTTCATAATATACCGATAATAGTAGCATGAAAAACAAAATTTTACTGTTTCTGCTTTTTTCGATTCTTATACCGGCATTTGCAGAACCGCTGTATTCTGCCCAGTGGGGTTTCAGCCTGGATCTTCCCGAAGGCTATTATTTTGCGGAAGGAAACAATGTTGACCGTTTTTCATTCAGGGGACCGGACGAAACATTATTTGATATCCGAATATATAACGGAACTTTTCAAACAATGAAGGATATGGTAGATGATGTAAACCGAAGACTTGGAAACAGAGGAGATACTGTTTTTTTTGAATACAGCAGCAAACTTGCTTCATTAACAGAACTGATATTCGGAGATACTTATGGATGGGCGCTTTGTGTAGAACTGGAGGGTGCAGAAAACAGCAGTGTAATACCCATGCTTCTTGCCCTGTCATACGGGCAGGCGGGCAGAGACGATCTTAACCTGCTTCATATGTCGGCGCTGGATTCCATTGCCCCGTCGGAAGCGGAACGGCGTTATCCGGGACCGATTATGATATACGGTTTTCCCAGGGGAGAACTGCAGCGGACCTCTCTCGCCGCCGCGGGATTAGGCGCCATGATTCGGGAAAATGATGCCGAGGCAGCCCAGGTTTTAATAGAACGCGAATTCGCCGTGCTTCGAAGGTATCTTTTTCTGGAAAACTGGCAGGAAGCCTGGACACGTTATTACAGGGCAATATACCGCGATTCCTGGGATCGGATAGCGGACGCAATGTTTCAGCTTGAGCGGCACTGGAATGTAAACATAATAAATTCACAGGGAAATATTGCGAATAATGCTGATGCAGAACGCATGTTAGCTGAAAAAGCCCTTGCTTTTGTACAGGGTTTTGAATACGAAAGGGATTTTTCCGGCAGTGATTTTACCAATCTTGTTACAGCGGTAACTGAAGGCAGAGGAGACTGCGACAGCCGGGCCATGCTTTGGGCAATGATCCTTGCCCATGCGGACATTCGCTCTGCAATTATGGTTTCGCGGAATCATAACCATGCAATGGGGCTTGCAGACATTGCCGGAACCGGCGCCCGCTTTGAAGCAGATGGCACAAGATGGCTGGTAGCCGAAACCACCGACAGAGTAGACCTTGGACTGATCGCCCAGGATGTCAGCGACATTGAGTCATGGCTGGGAATAATGTTCGAAGATTAAACTGCCAAATCGTGAAGGGAATCCCATGGGAGCAGTTCGCCTATTGTGGTATTAACCTGATCCGGGCCGCTGCCCGCAAAACGCACGGGCGTTTCCGGAGACATAAATTCACTTAATACCTGGCGGCAGGCGCCGCAGGGGCCCACACATTCAACAGAGTCCGGCGTTGAGATTGCCAGGGCAATAAACCGGCGGCTTCCCCCGGCGACAGCCGAAAATACGGCGTTCCGCTCGGCGCAAATGGTTAGACCAAAAGAGCGGTTTTCCACATTACAGCCGGTAACAACGCTCCCATTCTCGCATAAAAGAGCCGCACCAACCCTGAATTTTGAATAAGGAGCATACGCCGCCTCGGCTGCCTTCCGGGCACTAAAAAAAAGAGAATCCATTTGTTCTGCGCTAACCATACTTGCCTCCTGCATCTATAATAAAATATAATAAAAACGAATATTTGTTAGAAGAGGGGTGTATGGTAAAAGAGAGAAAAAAACTATGGGTTATTGCGATTTTTTTACTTTTTATTATTTATTTTTTTGCCGCTGCAAGGCCAATCCCGCCTGAAACCGTACTTTCTCTCCACTGGTTAAGCCCTCTTGAATCCGATACTGCGGAAAATACCGAAGTTACAAAAACAGCCGTGCAGCCAAACGGATTGATTCCCTTTACCCTTGGCAGCCGCTTTGGATATATTGACACAGAAGGACACCTGAGATTAAACAAAATCAAATATGGAGAAATATACCTGAGTGAATATCTATGGACTGAATATGAAGCCGAACCTGACAATATAGAGATAATGAACAATGCCGCAGATATCGCATTAATTCTGGAAAATCCGGGGGGATATCCGATTCTGCTGGATAACAGGATTTTTATTCTGGGAAGCGGGCAGAATTCATTATCAGAAATTGATACAACCGGAAGCGTCCTTTGGACTTATGACTTTGCCGCTCCCCTTACATGCATTGACGCAGCTGCCGGCCTGGTTTTAGCAGGCTCCATTGACGGTGTAATCGAAGTTTTGGATAACAATGGAAAACGAATATTCTTTTTTGTACCGGGCGGTTCACGTTATGAGGTAATTTTAGGCTGCGCTCTTTCGCAGGACGGACAGCGAGTGGGGATTATTTCCGGCATAGCACAGCAGCGTTTTCTGCTGCTGGAGCACTATGATTCGGGAGAATACAAGGTGATATATCACGAATTTCTGGAAGCCGGTTTCAGGCGGCCGGTTCACATATCATTTTTTGATCAAGACAGGCGAGTCGCCTTTGAATGCACAGAAGGTATCAGCCTTTTTGAAATAAAATCACGGCGGGCAGTGCGAATAGCCCTGAACGGCGAGTTAGCCGCAATTGACAAAACCGGCAGCCAGGGATATTTTTTCCTTATTTGTTCTCCATCTGATGAACAAAAAGAATTGATCGGCATTAAGCTGTCCAGAGACAGGAGGAAAGGCATACCGGGAACTGTTGACATAAGGGCGCCCTTTAAAAGCGAGGGAGTTTATTTGGGCAGAACAGACACCGCCCTGATAATAGGCGGCGGCTCCACCCTGCTTTCTTTTAATCTGGAGAAAAAATGAAAAAACAATTATTGCACATAACAATGACGGCTATGCTGACAGCGTTCTTTATTACAGGCACTGCGGAAGCGATGGACTGGCCTTCGCGCGATGCGGTTATGATCCGCAACTTTGGCTGGAACGACGCCGGAAAACCGGTTTTGGGCATGGTTTTTTCCGGAGGAACAGAAGTGCTTGCCGTGGAAACCGGCGAAATGATTTTTTCACGGGGCAGGAACGATACCGCCTCACGCCTCCCTTCTCCGCTGGGCGCATGGACTGCGCTTGATCACGGCGACGGGTTAATCAGCATTTACAGCCGCCATGGAAGCGAATCCCCGCAGTCGAATCGTATTGAACGGCAAAGCCCCATAACCTCATCAGGAATTTCCGGCTGGTCCGGCACGGCGGGATTTTATTTTATGCTTTATGACAGGCGGGAGCGAAGCTGGATTAATCCTGCAATGATTATTAACCCCGCGCAAGACACACGGCCGCCCCAAATACTTTCCGTCGTTCTGAGAAATGAACGGGGGCTCGTGGTAAACAACGACCAGATGCGAAATTTAAGCCAGGGTAATTACACGGTTTCGGTGACAACCACGGATTTAATATTACGCCCCCGCGATAATTATCTGGCGCCTCACCGGATTGTCTGTTCAATCAACGGCGCTGAAATTGGTTCTCTGAACTTTGAGGCGTTTTCTTCCAGAGACGGGGTTCTGATGGTTTCCCGTAACGGCCTTGTTCCCGCAAGGCGGATTTACAGCTCTTACCCGGCCTTTGAAGCTGCCGAAGTGTATTTAAGCAGGGGTCAGGCAAATCTGGAAGTAATCGTGCAGAATGTAGCCGGCAATTCCCGCAGTTCACTTATCCGCATGATCGTAAACTAAAAATGGCCGGAATTAAAAAAACCTGGTCAACGCCGGTTTGCGCCGCAGACAGCAGCCTGATTCCCTGCGTGATATGCGGTGGTTCCCATTTTTCGCCGGCCATGAACTGCGAGGGTTTCGGATATGTCTGCTGCGAGAACTGCGGCCTTGTGCAGATGAATCCACAGCCGGTGAAAACAGGGGTAATGCAGCGCTACAGCGGAGACTATGGAGAGGATTACCTTTCCTACGAACTGGAAAACGAGGCCGCATTTCTGCGGCTGCAGATGCTTGCGCTGGCGGACGCGGGTTTTGACAGAATTGAAAAGCATTTATTTTTATCGTCCGCAGCAGGTAACATGCAGACCAGAGAGCCGCCGCATGTTCTGGACATTGGCTGCGCAACCGGAGCCCTGCTTGCACATCTTAAGGAACGCGGATGGCGCGTAACAGGGGTGGAAATATCTCCCGCCGCCGGATATGCACGGAACAGACGCGGCATTGATGTAAGAAGCCTGCCCCTGGAAGAAAATAATTTTACCGCCGGCACATTTGATATTGTACACGCTTCCCACCTTATCGAGCACATAAACGATCCGCACTTTTTTCTGAAAGAAGTCTGCCGTGTACTAAAGCCGCAGGGACACATATTTATTTCCACCCCGAATATCGCAGGTTTGCAGGCCAGGCTCTTTGGCGGTAGATGGCGCTCCGCAATTTTTGATCATCTATTTCTTTTTTCTGCCGGGACGCTAAAAATGCTGTTAACCAAAACAGGCTTTATGACCGAAAGCATTAACACCTGGGGAGGCCTTGCCGCCGGTACCGTGCCGATGCTGCTAAAAAAACCAGCCGATATTCTGGCAAAGCGCCTGGGGTTTGGCGATGTGATGATAGTACGGGCAAGGAAAAGGTAAGCGTTCGTATCAGCTTTTTATTTAAGCAGCACCCAGGTGGCTCCGCTGCCGCCGCCGGAAGCCTTTTCGTAACCGCTTTCACCGGCGAACTGGCATTGTTCAATAAAATCGAGAACTGTTTTTCTTAGAACAGCTTCATCTTTTGAATGATTTCCCTTGCCATGGATTATGCGCAATTTTTCAAAACCGGAACTTCTGCCCCTTTCAAAAAAGCTATCCAGGGAAAGCCATGCCTGGTCGCGGGTAAGACCGTGGATATCCAGCACATCATCTGGTTTTCTGGAACGAAGGCGGCGGCGATCCGCGCTGTGCCGGAGTTTTACGTTTTCTGCCGCGTTGTCCTTATCGTACACATTACCTTCATTTAGCAGGGCTTCCATTAAGTTGGGAGGTTTTCTCCGCTCCCATTTATCAAGAATATCTCCAAAATCCATTATTTTCCCCTCAATATGTTATTACCGTATCAGCCGGTATCCATCCGGCATTTCCGCCGGTTTCGTTTGCCATTACCCATAACCAGGAACCGCTGTCTTTACGGTATATGCGAACCGGTTGGCCTTCCCTAAAGCTGAATAATTGTTCCCCCGCATAATCCGGAGTCCGGCGAACCGGCGTATCTCTCGTTATCCCAAAACGGCTGTGCCTGCCGCCGGAGTAATTAAAAAACTGGTACAGGCAAAAGAAACCTGCCGCCATCAAAATAAAAGAAACACAAAAACCAGGCTTTTTCAAAAACGAGCCCTGTTTCAACCTAAAACAAACAAAGAAAAGAATCGTTGCAAAAATCAGAGAAGCAATGGAAGAAAACAGAAAAAGTTTTTTCTGCCCCCACCCTTCGTCCCTGGTATTATAAAAACCCAGTCTCTGCTCCGCTTCCCGGCGGACCGGCCTTAACAGTGCGCCCGCCGCATGATCCCGCTCATTTCTCCTGAGTTCTGCCAGGGCTTCGGGGAGGCAACCGGCCTCCCACAAACCCCGCGCCGTGCTGTAAATTTTATCACAATCAGCCTGGTAAAATTTAAGCAGAACAGAGCTGGCATATCCGGCAGGGTTAAAAACAGGAAACTGTACCGGCTCTTTGCCGCCATTTGGCGTAACAACTTCTGTTATATTTTCTGCGGCGGGCGCGGAAGGGGCATTCACCTGTATGCGCAGGGGCGGTATTTCGAACAGAATATTTCCGTAGCGGAGCGTCCTGGCAGGAAGTTGAAAAAGACCGGCTTCCAGCGGGATAATTCTTAATCTGACAAGGATGCCGGCGTCATCTGTCTGCGATAAATTTGCAGCTTCAAGAATCACATCCCTTGGAATGGCGGGCATAAAAAAATCCGCAGGGGGCAGCGCCGGACGCGGAACCGAATCCAGACCGGTTACACGAAGGATCAGGAGCGCTTCCTCTCCCTTGAATATAACAGACGGAAGGCTGTCCCAAAAAGTGCGTGGGCGCACTGTTTCATTCTCTCCCACCGGCCTTTGCACATTTATTGCAAGAGCGCTGGTTCTGGTTGTGCCGGCAGGGCTTACCACCGTAAAAGGTTCCAGGGTTACGCGGCCGGCGCTTTCGGGAATAAATCTGTATTCTACCAATGTCCACGGAGCGGCATTCTCCTCCACAATGCGCCGTACCTTAACAACACGGTCAAGAAAAAGAGCGCCTGTAAACAGGGGCGCAAAAACATTTACCTCCTCCGGCACAGAATGATCGACCAGCAGCGAAAGTGTCCAGGGCAGGCCAGCGAAAGGAATTTCGGGTGAAAAATTAACAATTACTTCGCTGCCAGAATCATTCTGAGCTAATAACCCTGTTTCCGCGCATATAAATAAAAATGTTATGCAAAATAAAATCGTTTTTTTCATCATCAATAATCCGGTCCCATAAAACTCTCATCTTCTGTCCACTCCCTGCTTTTCCACTGGTTTTGTTCCTTTACCCGGATATATTCAAAGAGCACAACCCTGTTTTCCTCCTGTTGTTGGTTTTCCGTACGATCACTGCCGGCGCTTTGCCTTTCAAGCGTCATCAATGTCAGTTCAAGATTACGCTTGGCCTCGATTCTTCTTGGATCAATCCGGAGAGAGTTTCTGAAATCGGAAGCGGCGGCTGTAAAATCGCCTTCCGCAAAATGAACCACTCCCGAATTGTAAGCGTTTCTGTACCTAAGTTCCCTGTGCTCCTGCGGGGACTGCGTCTCCAGCAGTTTTTGACAGTTACCAAAACGCTCCAGCGCCGCCTTGCCTTCTCCAAGCGAATAAAATACCGAACCAAGACCGTATTCAGCATAGGGCGCGGACTCATGATATTCAAGGGCTTTTAAGTACGAAACAATAGCCTCATCATATTTGCCGCGTGAATTGTAATAATTGGCTTCCATGACGAGTAACATACCCTGTGAACACGAAGACAAAAAACAAATGCTGATTAAGACAGGAAAAAGCCGTTGTTTCTTCATCGTTTTTTCCCCGGTGCCAATGGTGAAAACTTTGACATTCCGTACGCTATTATGGCAAGTATTATAAAAAGCGACCGGCGTTCTTTTGGTTCAGGACGGCTGCCCTGAAATCCCGATTCGGGAGAGAGGCTCCGCAAATGGGCGGCCAAAATCCCGGCGGCGTCATCGCGGTTGCCGTCAATATAAATGCCCCCCGTACGCCTGGCAGCCATGCGCATAACAGCAGCATCTCTGCTGCTTATAGTGCCTTCATCATCAGAAATACCGTCGCCGGGTACAGGCCGGCCTTCGTCGCTGCCGACTGCCACGGCAACAACGATGACGCCGCTTCCGGCGCATCGATCCAGCGCCGCCCGAATAACACCCGAAAGGGATTCCCCGTCCGATATCAGCACAATAACCTGCCGTGCCGGAAAGGTACCATGAAAAGCGCCTGCAGCAGCTGTTAAAAGGGATTCAAGGTTCGTCCCCCTGCCTGTAATGGAAGAACTTTCCAGGGATTCAAGAAAACTCAGCGCCGCTTCGCTGTCCCATGTAAGTGGAACCGCCAAAATCCCCGTTCCCTTGCCAATCGCCGCAGCATAGCGGGGGCCGGGAACGGCAGCAGCTGTTTCCCTTGCTATGGCAAGACCGCGTTCAAGCCGGGATAATCCCCTGCTTCCTGCATCACGAATATCCATGCTGCGCGACACATCTATAGCAAAGACCGTATCCAGGCTGCGGCGATTCTCGGTCTGCGAAAAAGAGATTCCCCAGCGGGGCTGCGCGAGAGCAATGATAACACATGCAATAAATACCCTGAAAAAGAGAACGGAAATTATCAGTTTTTTTCTTAACTCTTCCGGTAGTCTTTGTTCCCGTTTTCTTTGGCTGCCAAAAATATCGAACAGGACAAGGGGAACAAAAACAGCAAGGGCGTATAAAACCCAGGGATAGGTAAAACTAAAAGATCCGTTCACAGCCATGCCCCCAAAATAAAGCGCCTGACAAATCTGACCGCTGCAAGAAGCGCAAAAGCGGAAATCAAAAAGGGAAGGAAGACAGATTTGTTTCTTTCTGTAACCGCCGATCTGCGGACTGTTATTTCCCTGTCGTCAAGCCTGGCAAAGGCATCAGCAAAAGCCTGCGCCGACGGAGCGGCAATGTATGTACCGCCGCCGGAAAGGCTTAGGCGGATCAGCGACTCTGTGTCAAAACCCGAATCGAACGTTCCGGTGCGGCGCATTCTGGAAAAAGGATCAACATAATCGATTGGTACTTCTCCGCCGGAACCAATTCCGATTACCCAAAATGAAATACCCATTTCGTGTAACATTGATGCGGCTGTTTCGGGGTGAACGGCTCCGGCATTGTTTTCGCCGTCGGTAATAAGAACGGCTACCCTTCGTTGCGCCTGCGATTTATCGAGATGAAAAGCTGCGACGGCAAGGCCCATTCCCAGGGCAGTACCATCTCCCATTTCGCCGATTCGCAGCTGCTCCAGCCTTAGTCGCAGTGCTTCCCTGTCCGCTGTCGGCGGAACCAGCAGCGCCGCGTCATTTCCGACTGCAACAAGGCCGATACAATCCGTGGGGCGCTTGCCGGCAAATTCCACAAGCATGGCCTTTGCAGCGTTAAAGCGGCTTCGGCCATCCATGTCCAGGGCTGCCATACTGGGGCTTGTATCCAGAACAAAAAGAATATCCGCCCCGCGGCCCTGCCAGTGAGTTTCGGTGGTTTTGATCATCGGGTTTGCGGCGCTGAAAAAAAGCAGAATAATCCCTGTATACTCCAGAATTTTCAGGAATTTAACCAGACCTGCCATGCCAAAAGACGCCTTAAAAGGTGAGCCGCCGGGCGCACCCAGGGGAATGGCCGCCGCAAACGGATTTTTAAGCCTCGATGCCGCAAACCGGCAAAGGGGCAGTATAATAAAAGCGGCGACGGCCAATAGCGGTGCGTCAAAACCAAAACTCATGCAGCCTTTCCCTTTTCAACCTTTTCCAGCGCATCAAGTACAGCCCTGACATCGGCCAAAACCGCATGAGCGTCATTCGCACCGGCGGCGTTAGGCGCAAACCTAAGCTCATCGCAGCGGTGGAAAATTTTACCCATAAGGCAGCCTGCCAGCCCGCATACCTGCAGAAGTTCCAGTTCGCGGGCAGTCATTGCACGGCAGTTTTCGCCGGAAATATGTGAAAGAAAGCCGCGGAATTCCCCTGAAAGAATATCGAGAATATCTCTTATTTTTTTTCCTTTTAGAACAGCTTTATGCAGGCGCCGTACCATAATTTTCATGGATGCAATCAGTCTTCGGCGCTTCCATTTTACGGCCCATGTGTGCAGATAACGCCTGCCCCGCAGCAAAATCCAGAACGAAAGAATCAGCGCAGCCGCAAGCGCCGCAAGAGTTCCGTAAATAAGCGCCGCCGTTCCCGGCATCGTCAGGGCTGTGGCGGGCGGGGATAGTTCCAGGCCGGATCCGGAGTCGGCAATTACCGATCTTATCTCAGCTATCAGACCGGAAAATAATTCTCCGCCGATTTCCATTGGCGGCAGCTCCAGCGTTCCGCTTTGAAACGCGGAAAATTCAATAACAAGCCTGGAGCCGGATATGCGGCGCTCCAGAATTATCCTGTGAAAATCAATATCAGGATCGGATGGAAAACCAGGAGAGCCGGAAGTAAGAACAACATCATTATCTTCTCGCGCTCCAAGACGGGGGAGGGGTAAAACCAGTAAAGCTATATCCCCCACATAAACAACCCTTGGAATAAGGTAGGCTTCGTCCTGGCCAAAAGAATGGGCACATATTAAAACAAAAACAGCTATTAGCCAATTTTTTTTCATGAATGTTCCCTGATTCGCCGGCTGCCAAAAAATTTTAACAATGCCGATACAGCGTCGGACGCTGTAGACAATTCCAAATGTGCCGAGGCGCAGCGCCGGCATTGTCCGTCCCAAAAACCCGAGCGTTCAAGGTGCCATCTTGTCCACTCCTCCTTAAAGGAATCCAAACCGGTAGGAGCCTCTATCCGTATATTAGTTTCGGGATCCTCGATGGTAATAAGCCCCATATCAGTTAAATCTTTTTCCGCCGGATCGCTGATACGAAGGGCAATAACATCATGTTTGCGATTCAGGTTTCCCATCTGCTGTTCCCAGTTGGAACTGTAAAAATCCGATATCAGCGCCACAAGGCTGCGCCGCTTCAGCAGGCGTCCTGCGGCGGCAAGAGCCTTTGTAATGTTACTGCCGTGTTCCCTGTTTTTGCGCGTATCCGTCCGGAAATTCTGATACTGAAGAGCGCCGCAGATAATTGACATAACATGACGCCGCCCCTTCTTGGGCGGAAAAACACGCACAACATCGCTGTCGAAAAAAAACGCTCCTACACGCTGGCCTGTACGCTCTGCGGAAAATGCAATTAATGCCGCCGCAATGAGTCCCTGTTCATAGGGGCTTAAGTCTTCATCATCTGCGCCGCCTGTTCCGCCCGGAATAAAACTTCCCCTGTGCATTGACGCTGAAATATCAAGCAGGATCATAATTGTAAGCTCCCGTTCTTCTCGGTACATTTTTACATACGGAGTGCCGAAGCGGGCGCTTGCATTCCAGTCTATGGAGCGGACATCATCACCGGCCTGATAATGCCTGGCTTCGTCGAACTCAATTCCCTGTCCCTTAAAAATCGAACGGAAATCCCCGGCCAGCAGATCTTCTGCAAGACCGGCGGCGATAACGGGAAGGGCGGTTATTTTCCGCAGCAGTGTTTGGGTATCCATTTCGGAATCCGGTTTAAGGGACGGGGACGTGGGAAAGAATTCTGGAGATTACCGCGTCGGTGTCCAGTCCTTCAGCCTCGGCTTCGTAGGAGAGAACAATGCGGTGCCTTAAAACAGGGCTGGCGGCAGCCTTAACATCATTTGGAATAACAAAACCCCTGCCTTCGAACATGGCAAGAATGCGGGAACAGCGGTACAGGGCAATTGAAGCCCTCGGTGAAGCTCCAAATGACACATAACGGTAAACCCCCTCGCCCGCGCCGGAATGAACGGGAGCGCCGCCATGACGCCTGGTGGAAGCAGGCCTTGTAGCGGTTACTATCGACACAATGTATTCGTTTATGCCTTCATCAATGTGAACAGAATCCGCTATTTTACGAAGCAGGGCAAGCGCCTCGCCGTTCAGGACCGGAGAAAGCGCCTGCCCCCTGATTTCCGCTGCGTTAGCGGAAAATGCAGCGCTGTTTTTGATAATATCCAGTTCCTCATCCGGCTGGGGATATGTTACGAGCAATTTCAGCAGAAAGCGGTCAAGTTCCGCCTCCGGCAGCGAGTAGGTTCCCTCGTGTTCAATTGGATTTTCCGTAGCCAGTACAAAAAAAGGCTCGGGAAGCTGATAACTGGTTTCCCCGATAGTTACCTGTTTTTCTTCCATTGCTTCCAGCAGGGCGGACTGCACCTTTGCCGGAGCGCGGTTAATTTCGTCGGCCAGAATAACATTGGCAAAAACCGGTCCCTTGCGCACCGAAAAACTCCCCTTTGTGGGCTCCCAGATAAGGGTTCCCGTCAAGTCTGCCGGAAGCAGATCGGGAGTAAATTGAATCCTCTTGAATTGCAGGCCGGTAATCTCGGCAAGGCTCTTAACGGCGAGGGTCTTTGCCAGACCAGGAACGCCCTCCAGCAAGATGTGTCCGCCGGCAATAAGGGCGGTAAGGAGACCGTCGATCATCTCACTCTGCCCTACAATCTTTTTTGCCATTTCCTTTCTGCACGCATCAATAATCGCCGCAGATCGGGTTATATCTTCCTGCTGAACCATGAGTCATTTTATCCGTATAAGGGGCGGTGGGCAAGATAGAAAAGGGAAGATAAAATGTGTAGCTTAACTTTCTTCACACCTCCGTGCGAAATCTTTTTCGAAAAATTCCGCATGCCAAGGTGCTAAGACGCTAAGAAAAAATGTCTACGGATTTACACGGATTAGCACAGAAAAAATCCGCGGGCCTTTTACTAATAGTTCCACATGACCAAGAGGAGCCTGGCTACTTGAAGCAGCCAGGCTCGGTTGAATTTTCGTGGACTATTTTCTTTCTTCCCTAAAAGGCTCGTATGGCGCGGATGTTACAACCTGACCACTTATACCGTGTCCAATAATCAAGATTCTCTATGACATCGTCGTATACAATGTACCATGCAGCGGTACTGTTGAACTGTGACGAAGACCATAAACTATTTCCCATTCCAATTGTAATAATATCTCCAGTTGTTGCCCTGCTTGCGTGTAACAAGAGCAATTCTCCTAAACTAGGAAGAAACCAGTCATTTTGCCCACCAAATGAAGCGGCGGCGGCTAGTTGAGCGGCTCTACCTATTTCAGGTATAGCGGCTAAATGTGCGATAATGGTGATAGTATCTTTCCTACCGTTTCCTATTCTGTTCAAATCTACGTGTGGAATTGACGTAATTGTAGTTACTCCACCCATTAATGTGCCAGAAGCCCCCCATTCATTAGTCATATTGTTGGAATGCTGCGGTGCAACTTCAAGATAGTGAGCGACGTATCCTACAAATGGATACGCTCCGCTTAAATAACCTTCCACAGCAAATCCTGTTTCATTCCGGTAGTAGATTGTTCCAGTACCGGGGCCTGTGTCGCCAGGTCTGTAACCCCAGTCGGCATATAGAATAATGTTTGAAGTAATTGGGGTATTAAAGTCAAAGGCATTTACAAAAGTGCCATTATCGGTAAACCAACCTCTAAATCGGTTAAGGGTTGCTCCACCAGCGCTTATTGTTGGGGCTGTTGGTGCTGTTATTGCTGTACCATGTACCACATTGAGAATTGGTGCGACTGTACTTCCGCCATTGCTGTTAAAGGTTACGTTATAGGTAGGGAAAACCGGTGTCGCTGTCTGTATGCCGGAAGTTGTTCCATTGCCAACAGAGTTCACCGCGCGTACCTCAAAATTGTAATTTGTGCCATTCGTAAGACTGGTTATTGTATAGCTTGTGGTACTTGCACTTGAACCGGGAATGTTGAACCAGTTTTGCGTATAACCGCTTGCCACTCCATAAGAATACTGATACCTCAAAATAGCGCTGCCGCCGTTATTGGGCGTTGTCCAGGAGAGTGAAACCTGTCCATTGCCCGGCGTTACCGTAAAGCTTCCAGGAGCAGAAGGGGTTGTTGCCGGCGTCGCTGCCTGCTGGCTGGAACTTGTACCGTTCCCGATGCCATTTACCGCGCGCACTGCAACGGTGTATGTTGTGCCATTTGTAAGACCAGATAAGGTATAACTTGTAGTGCTCGCGTCTGAGCCTGGGATATCAGTCCAGCTTCCCCCAAAACTATACTGGTACTTCAAAATAACACTGCCACCATCGTTAGGCGTTGTCCATGTCAGATTAATTATAGTATTGCCCCGTGCTGCGGTAAAGTTGCCTGGTGCAGAGGGCACTGTTACCGGTGTCGCTGTTTGCTGGCCGGAAGTAATCCCATCGCCAACAGAGTTCACAGCGCGTACTTCAAATGTGTAGTCTGTGCCATTCGCTAGGCCGCTTACGGTATAGTTCGTGGTACCTGGCCCTGAACCGGGAATGTTATACCAGTTTTCCGAATATCCACTTGTCGTTCCTCCCGAAAATTGATATCTCAAAATCGCGTTGCCGCCGTTACCGGGCGTTGTCCATGTAAGTGTAACCTGACTGTTACCCGGCACTGCCGCGAAACCGGTTGGTGCCGAAGGTATTGTTGCCGGTGTCGCTGTCTGCTGACCGGACGTTGTTCCATTGCCGTTGGAGTTTACTGCGCGGACCTCAAATGCGTAACTTGTGCCGTTTGTCAGGCCACTTACGGTATAACTCGTGGTACCTGACCCCGAACCGGGAATATCTTCCCAGCTTGTCGAATATCCGCTTGTCGTTCCATAAGAATACTGATACTTTGTTATCGTACTACCACCGTCACTGGGTGTCGTCCATGAAAGTGTAACCTGTACATTGCCCGGCGTTGCCGTAAAGCCGATAGGAGCGGAAGGGATTGTTGCCGGTGTCGCTGTCTGCTGGCCAGAAGTTATCCCATTGCCAACAGAGTTCACAGCACGGACTTCAAAGGTGTAATTTGTGCCGTTTGTTAAGCTTGTTACAGTGTAACTCGTGGTACTTTCACCGGAACCTGGAATATCAGTCCAGCTCGCTAAATAACCGCTTGTAGCTCCATACGAGTACTGATACTTTGTAATCGCGTTGCCGCCGTTACCGGGCGTTGTCCATGTAAGTGTAACCTGACTGTTACCCGGCACTGCCGCGAAACCGGTTGGTGCCGAAGGTATTGTTGCCGGTGTCGCTGTTTGAATACTTTCAATTCCCCCACCAACCTCATTGACAGCGCGTGCCATGAAAGTATACTGCGTACCATTGCTTAAACCAGTAAAAGTATGGCAGGT